>Ga0265298_10000331_pt1 | contig 71473 bp, 56 predicted proteins | sample AusTroGonzalo_MG_3_FD_193486 | JGI IMG/M metagenome (GOLD analysis project Ga0265298, IMG submission 193486) | Bovine rumen microbial communities from tropical cattle in Woodstock, Queensland, Australia - Gonzalo_01 | ecosystem: Host-associated > Mammals > Digestive system > Stomach > Rumen ... | reverse complement strand
TGCCTTTGGAGTGCCGATGTTCATGCGCATGAACCCCTCGCCGTCGGGGCCGTAGTCCAAGCCGCTGTTCAGTCCCACTTTTGCCTCATGTATGAGACAATCAACCAGCTCTTTGTGCGGCAACTTCCAAGCACGAAAGTCAAGCCAGAGCAGGAAGGAGGCCTCCGGATGCATCATCTTGACTTCCGGCATGTTGTCGTGCAGATATTGCGCGGTAAAATCAATGTTCTGTTGCAAATATTCGAGAAGTTGCTTGCGCCACTCTTCGCCGTGCGCGAAGGCTGCCTCGGCAGCCACGTATGCGAACAATGTTCCCAACGACAGCTCGTTGGCATCCAGAAAGCCGAAAAACTGCTTCTTGATGTCAGGGTCGGGTACGTAGCATACGGAGGAGGCAAGACCTGCCATGTTGAACGTCTTGCTCGGTGCGATGAAGGTGATGGAGTTATGCAGGGCCTCTTCTGACACAGTGGAAAAGGAGGTGTGTGTATAGCCGGGGAGCGTGAGGTCGGCGTGGATTTCGTCGGCGATGACGAGCACCTTTTGCCTGTGGCAGATCTCTGCAATCTGTCGCAATTCTTCCGGTGTCCATACCGTGCCGCCAGGGTTGTGCGGGTTGGCGAGTATCATCACCTTGCAGTCTTTGGCTTTATCTTCCAAATCATCGGGGTCGATAGTAAAACGTCCGTTGGCGGTTTTCAGCGGGCTGCTCACGAACACGCGGCCACTTCGGTGTGGTACGTTGATGAAAGGTGGATACACAGGTGTGGTAATCAGCACCTTGTCGCCGGGATTGGTGAATGCCTGCAGCACAAACGCGATGCCCTGCACGATGCCGGGGATGAAGTGGATGTTCTTCCAGCGTGTCTCAATGTGATAATGCTCGCGCATCCAATTGAGTACAGCCATCTTGTATGTGTCTGGCGCGAATGTGTAGCCGAAGACCTCGTGGTTGCAACGTTCGCGAACCGCGTTCACGATGAAGTCAGGCGTTTTGAAGTCCATGTCGGCGACCCACATGGGCAGTACGTCGTCGGTGCCGAACACCTCGTTCAGCATGTCGTGTTTCACGCAGCTGGTACCGCGGCGGGGGATTATCTCGTCAAAATTGTATGTGGTCATTTTATGATGGATTGATTATTGTGTTATTCATTACAGTATTTCTTTCAGCCAACCGGAGATGAGATCCAACACCTCCTGTTTCATGGTCTCCTCAATCTCACCGTACTCGTTTGGACTGCCAGATTTGCAGGGCTGTAACAAGTGGTTGGCCCCTTGGACGCTGATGAAGCGATGACAGGGATTCTTTTTCAGATACTGGGCGAACAGCGCATTGTTGGCTATGACATCCACTTGCAGGTCTTTCTCGCCGCCGATGGCCATCACCGGGCATCGCATCTTTTTGATGTAGGACTTGGGGTCGAAGTGGATGAAGGTGTAGAACCAAGGGGAGACAAGTTGCTGGATGGCGGCGGCTTTGCGTTGCGGGGTGAACCCGTATCGTTCCTGCTCCTCGGGGGTGAGCCGACTGCAGATTTGATCCCATTTTTGGTTGAGGACTTTAGCGGCCTCCTTCTCGTTTTTGGCCTTGAGCAAGGCTTGATACATTTGGTCGGAGAGATTTACGGAATTGTTGATCTCCTCAGCTGTCAGGGTACTGTCAGCTTCGCTGATGACGCGCAACTGGTAGAGTAGCACGTCGGTGGTTTTCTGCGCGACGCCGCCGAGGGTGATGACGAAGGACACACGCCGATCGCGGGCGGTTACAATCTCCGCCACCATGCTGCCCTCGCTATGCCCTAACAAACCCATGGGAATGCCTTTCAGGTCTGAGCGATGCGAGAGAGAATCCAATATCAAGGTCACACCATCGGCGAAGTCGAATGTGGTGGATTTGGCAAATACTGCGCGCGGAAAGTCGTCGTAGCGGAATACGGCATAGCCCTGTCGGGTGAGGTGGTCGGCGATGAGCAGAAACGGCTTGTGTCCCATGATGGCTTCGTCGCGGTCCTGCCAGCCGGAGCCGGAGATGAGGATAACCAATGCTTTGGGCAATCCTGCCGGCATGGTCAGTGTGCCGTTAATGAGGCTGTATCGGTTGTCCTTGTCCTTGATGCGGATTTCCTCTTCGCTGTATGGGTATGGCGGTTGCGGGGTCTGCGGGCGGCGGATGATCTTGCGCTCGTGGCCGCGCTCGAAAGTCAAATCCATTTTGGAACCTTGCTTGAAGATGCCGATGATACTTTGCCCGTCAGCCGACAATCGTCCGGAGAATGATGCGCCGATGTCACTCACTTTCCACGACAAGGTGCTGTCTTCCCACATCGAGGAGTTGGTGGCGATGTCCGTGTAGTATTGGTCGGGACTGTCCATTATGACGCGCAGCGAGTCGCCATCCATGTCCACCAACATGCCGATGGTAAGCGAGTCGTTTTTGGTAATATGCAGTACGCCCTGCCAATAGCCGGAAATATTTTGTGCAGATGCAACAAATGCCAATAGATAAAATATGAATGTTACAAAAAAACGCCCCATTATTTATTACTTTTCAAATCCATCCCTAATCTTCTAATCTTTAATCTTCTAATCCCTAATCTCTAATCCCTAATCCCCTCCCACAGTGCTCTCAACGACGGATAGGATTCTTCCAGTTTCCTGCTCACTTCTTCCATCGGCACCCACACGGCTTGGGTGATGTCTTCCACGGTTTGTGGCGTCAGCGACTGGCTATGAGCTCGCATCGTGTACCAGTGTGTCTCCTTGAGTATCGGTTCACCATGTAGTTCGTATGTGTGGAATGTGCTGGGCAGGGGTTCTCCCAGGGTGATGTCCTTCAGGCCGGTTTCCTCCTCCACCTCGCGCACGGCGGCCTCTGCGTATTCCTCGCCTGCCTCCACTTTGCCTTTGGGGAAATCCCATTTGTCTAAACGGAATATCATCAGAATCTCCTGCTTTTCGTTCTGCACGATGCCTCCTGCCGCATGGATCAGACGGTATTGGCTGGCAAAACGCTCGAACTCCTTGGGTGTGCGCACAAGAACAGGATTGTTGTTTTGGAATATGATCATCGGATGCAAATCTTTTATTCAGGTCTGCAAAGATATGAAAATATCCGGTGCGGGCATCACAGGGCGACCAGCAAGCCGTAAATGGCCAGGCCCAGGTAGTTTCCAACCGCGTACCCCAACAGTCCAATGGCAATGCCGGGTAGGATGATCCCCTTGTCCTTCAGGGTGGCAGCTACCATGGGCACAAACGGCGGCGAGTTGATGAGTGCGATGGAAACCGCCATTGTCAGGGGTCCGTCAACCTTGAACAGGCGGGCGAACAGGAATTGCAATGTCAGGGAGCCGAACACCGCAAAGGCGATGTAATAGAGGATGAACAGGTATCTGGAGAGTTCCAAATCATGTATGTTTACCATGGAAGCCACTGCCAGACAGAAGACATAGACAAAGTAGAGCCCCATGTCGAATGTCCCTTCTAATTTTTTCACCGGTTTCCAGAATGAAAGCGCGATGGAAATTGTGGTGATGGCCAGTATGATGATTGCTGTGTTGTTCTCGATGGGGATGAGCAGGGAGATTCCGTAGGAGATGGCTGCGATGAGGACGGCTGTCAAAATGCCGGTGCCTCGGTTTAGTATCATCTGGAAGACTGGTTGGGAGTGTTCTTCCGGAGTGTCGTCAAAATCGGTGTTGTCGGAGGCCTCCTCATTATTTTGCTGCGGAAAAATGGCGCGGACGATGCTCCGACCAAAGAACACCACCACAACCAGATAGAGGCTGGTGATGATGAGGTCGTAGCTGGAGACCAGCAGGAAGAGGTGTTCGGGTAGATCTATGGCCTTGGAGACGGGTGCCAGGTTGGGAATGCCGCCGATGTAGATGCCGGTCATCACGGCGCTGATTTTGGCGAAATCGGAGGCACTTACGTCTGCGGTTGCAGCTTGTCCCCGGAAGATGAAGAAACCTGCGATGGTGACGGCCAGCACGCTGAACAGTCCGATGAAAAAGGCTTTCACGGCCATGCCTGCCGAGAGTCCCTTGTAGTTGCAGCCCAGCAGCATGAGGGGAATGGTGAGCAGCACCACCACGCTTGACACGCCGGAGCACACGTGCGTTGCCCTTTCTCCAATCCATCCACAGTTGCCGACCACAAGGCCGATGACGTAGAGAATTACCATCGGGCTGATTTTGTTGATGATGGTCCAACGCTTGGCCAGCAGCACCAGCACCAGCGGGATGCCGAAGAGATAGAGTAGAGTGAGGAGTGTAGCGGCCATTGGTAGTTATTGGTTGGTGAAATATTTGTTTTTGTGGCAAAAATACGTTTTTTTTCAACTCGACGTGATTTGTTCCGCCATTCGCCGGCGTCTGGATTTCGCGGCGGGTTTGTTCCGTGTCCTGGCGCACGTGTGTCGCGCGCCGCGACCCCGCGCATGTGCACGCCCACGCCCGGGGTGGCGGCACCCGTGCCGTGTGCCTTACCCCGGGCTACCAATCCCGGCAGACCTACGGCCTGCACCATTCCGCCGCCTCTGGCGGCGGAACCTCCAAGGTTAACCAACGCACAGCCCGCGGCGGAACCCCCACGGTTAACCAATGCACAGTCCACAGCGGAACCCCCATCGTTAACCACCGCACTGTCATTGGAGGAATCCATGACCCCGTCAGGGGTCAAAGCTCGATAGCCGGGGATGCAATCCCCGGTAAGGTGGTGCGTTGGAAAATGATCGCGGCCGCAGGTGTTGATTGCGATGGAATACGCAACGCGCCGCCGCGAAACGCAATGGCGTGCGATTTTCAATATGGATTTGTTTATCAGGTTGTGTATGGTGGCGGTAAAGGATAAAAACGATGAAAATCAACAGTGAAAACGGTCAAATGTTGATTTTTTTTTCAATGTGAAAACGATAAAACATAAATAGTATCAGTAAGATATGAGACAAAGGTTTTTATGTTACAAAAACACACGTGGATTAAAACACAATAGGACTGAAATAGAGAATTTCGAAATTTATTGTATTTTTGCCGCAGAAAATTAGAAAATGATTATTAACCAATATGTCCGCCAATGAGATAGATCGCATAAATTGTTTATGCACATTATAGAATAGGAGAAAGCGAAGTAGCTTATACACTGGATGTCTTGAAACTTCGACACTTTCAAATGATACTTCCATGGGTAAGTCAGCGACGCTCCCGCCAGTAGGCGTGGGCTTTAATCGTTGTAGTTTGGAAGTATCAGGTAGTCGAAGACCTCAAGACATCCGATGAAGGCGAAAAAGTGCCACGCTTTTTTTATGTGCGTAAAATTCAGTCCAATGCACAAAACAATCAGATTTTAACTAAAACCGATGTGCCGATGGGATATAACGGGTGCGAAATTTTAATATGAAAAAAATACCATATTTGATTTTTATTTGTTGTAGTGCTATTTTATTTTGTTTTTCATCTTGTAGTAAAATCGACGACGAGGAATCTTATGAAGGTGGCATAGAAATAAGAATGCGTAATGCCAACAATGGGAACGATGTACTTGATCTTTTAGCAATATCTACTCCACATACTAGTCCATTTACATTCGCATATGCTCAATTATCCATAACAAGTAGCAATAATTTTGCATTAAGAGCAGGGGGAGGAACAACAAGTTCTATCGTATGTGTTGGAAATGTAAAAGATCTTGGAAAAATAACTGATATCCCGAATTCTGGCTGGACGAATAGTGACATAGCAGTCAAACCCGGTTATGGTTACATAATTAAACATCGATATTACGAGGAATTTTATGAGGGATATGTTATTGATACTTGTTATTATGCACGCATTTATGTTGTAGATTGGATCGTAAGTACTTCAGGTGGTATATTGGGGGCAACTATTCGTTATCAAGACAATTGGAAGTAAGTTGAGTTAATGGCATGAGCAGTTTGTTGTTGATTTTTTGAGGAATTCCTTATGTTCTGACATAATAGCGTCCTAAATAATTTTCATGAAATAGTACTGTTGCGATAAATTTTTAACATTAATCAAATAAACTAAGTTCTTTGACATTTTGATTTGAAATTGCCTTATTGGATGGTTTGGAGAGAAGTACTCTCAACGACGTTTTTTCCAATGCAGAGCATCGAATGAGCGTGGCCACTTCAGTGATAGAGTACGAACTTGCACAATCGTGCTTTACCCTTGCCAAAATTAAATAAGCGCACACTGCCACCCATAAGTGTGTCTTAACAGCGTTTTCGGAATATCCCCATAAACGCTTGATGCAGATGTTCTGCTTGATCTATTTAAAGAAGACCTCAATATCCCAGCGATGGCGGTAGATGAGGGCTATTTCAGAGGCCGAGAAGAAGAAGTTGTTAGTGACAAATGTGATAATCTCCTTACTGTCTGGATCTAACGCCTTGACAATCCGCAATTCATCCTTGTACAACTGCTTGGATTTTGGGATAATCAGCCTGGCCACATAGTCGGAACGGATATTGGAAACCTGCTTGTCTTCGGGAAGGAGCCTTATCGTCTCAAATCGCATGTTGTCCTTAGGACGCATGACAAAGAATGCTCCAGCCAAGTTGATTCTCCACATTTGTTCAAGATCTACGTATGCCTTGTCTGCTGTATATACGGCACCATTTTCAAAATCAACAAGGTCCCACATGTTACTGTCATGCCACTTCCCGTCTGTGATGTGTATCTGTGCTGGAACGGGGCCTCTTAAATCCAACAAGGTATGCATTTTGACTGCACCTTTTGAATACTTCCCAAGTGCCCATGTTGCCAATTTGATGCTTGTGGATATTGTAGTGGAGTCTAAGGCATAGATAACATTGTCCACCGAAATGTCCTGAATGCTTCCCTTTGCATATAAAGGCCGTACACTATGGATCAAATATTGTCCGAATTCTTCGAATATGTGGTAATCTCTTGTCTCGTTCGCTCGCGCAAGTGATGAAACCTGAACGGTCTTTCTTATCCCGAGGTGATATATGATATCGGAATGCGCTGTTAAACACAGGATTATCTCGTGCAAAGACGTGCATCCCGTCAATTGTCCGAACAACAGATGCAGCAGTTGATTGTAACTGTTCAGATTCTTGGCATGGAAATCTGCATTATGCTTCTTGACAATCTTCTTGAACTCATACCGTGGCAAAAAATCCATGACTTGGGCAAAGACATATCGGCCAACATTCATAATTCTACGATTTTTCGGTCATAGAATATATGAAATTTTCAAATCAAAAAATCAAAGAACGCTTATAAAAAATAGTATATCAATAACTTATAAGAATTTTTCAAAATTTATCGCAACAATAGTATTCATGAAAGAAAAGTGCAAAGTATAATCCCCAAAACAAAACGCGCATCTTATTCAAATCAAATTGTACATTAAACATCGTTTAAGCGGCCTTTACAAAGTATCATGACTTCGTAATTTAATGCTTGTCCGCGAACGTGTTGGCAGTAGATTCGCACACTCTGTTTTTATGTTACAAAAACACACGTGGATTAAAACTAGAAGGTTTTTTATACCAACTGGATATGACTTAATTCTTCGGAAAAGCGCTGGATGCCATCTTGGATTCGTTTGATTGATTTCGCGGCGGGTTGGTTCCGTACCCTGGCGCACGTGTGTCGCGCGCCGCGACCCTGCGCACAGGCACGCCCATACCCAGGGTCGCGGCACCCGTACCGTGTGCCTTACCCCGGGCTACCAATCCCGGCAGACCTACGGCCTGCACCATTCCGCCGCCAGAGGCGGCGGAACCCCCATCGTTAACCAACGCACAGCCTGCGGCGGAACCCATGACCCCGTCAGGGGTCAAAGCTCGGTAGCCGGGGATGTCAATCCCCGGTTGGGTGGTGCGTTGGAAAATGATCGCGGCGCAGGTGTTGATTGCGATGGAATACGCAACGCGCCGCCGCGAAACGCAATGGCGTGCGATGTTGCAATTTGGGGTGGAAGTTTTCTTTAGAACCAAGGGAAAAACCAGTCTATAAGTGAACCTTCCTGAATGTGTCCCTCCATATTCTGTGGCTCTGGTAAGGCCCATTCCTCTTCCACATCGTGCATGAAAATGGTGGCATATTGCTTGCCCCCTTTCGCGTAAAAGCGGGCTTTCAGATTCTCCTCCTCCCTATAATTTTCGGGAACCGTGTCCCAGTCCGCTATGATTTTCAACGTCAAATCCCCGGAAGTCCACAGGTTATGGATGTCCATGCCTTTGAAATCCTGTATCTGGGCATTCTCGATTGTGAACGACTGGCAGTAATAGACATCCTTGTCCTGGTTTCTCATAGCCAAAAAGTGATAGGCACCCTCCCCTGACAGCGTGAAATCCTGACCTGTCAGCGAGGCAGGCACGGAATTGTCGGGAAGTGTAATTTTCAACTCGCTGCTCCACGGGAAGTTTGGATGCTCATACCAAAAGGGAGCGGCGTGTATTATCCAGGTACTGCTACTGTTGCTCAACCGGGATATCATCATGGAACAAGAATTCAAATAGGAAGTATGGAACGGCGTGCTCGAATAAGCAAGTGTGTCCCAACCCACTGCCCAAGAGACATTGGGGCGATTCAGCGTGTTGCAACCCAGGGTGTTGACCCCAAAGATCACACGTCCGTCCAAGATGAACTCCCACACACCACTACCATATCCTCTTTCATGTATAACATAATTCGGGAAATAGAGATTCTTGATACTGTCTCTCTTATTATACGGGGCATTAAGCCACGCATTGAACTTGAATGTCACATCGGCACTGCGCATGAGCACCTCTTCGGTGGCATCCAGCCAATAGGCGGCGGCAGAAGCACCCTTGCCATTCTTGTGATCATTCTCCTCCACTTTGCAACCACATAGCAACACAGTGATTGACAACATGATGATAAATTGTATTCTTTTCATAATAGTTCAATTCTTCTGTTATTATTACTTGGCGTTGAAACGGAAACCCAAACCGGCATTCGCATACCCACCTTTGAATCCACAACCCAATTCGGCAAAACCGAACCACCGCTGGCTTCCGGCCGAGATACCAAAAAGGGTGAGTTGAAAAGCTAGATGGTTGTTGTGGGCCTTGTAGCCAGTATAGCTCTTACAGTATTCCAAGGCAACACCTCCGGCGATACCGCTGTACAAGGTGAAATGATCCCTGTTCAGATACGAGAACCGGACTGCAGGCATAATGGAGATGAAGTGGTCGCGGTAATTGCCTACCTTCTGGTCCGTGTAACTGTCTTTAAAAGAACCGAAGAAGCCGCAATAACTCACATCACCGCCTACCCATAGCCATTTCAGTACGCGAAAGCGGTACCCCAATGTGATGGGACATGAGGTATAGACATTTCCGAAATAGACTTGGTTCTGTAGCCACACCTCAGGATAGTAGCTGGCCAAAGTCCCAACCCTGTTCCTGAAATAATTGACCCTTGCGGGATCGCCAATCCCGAGGGTGAACTCGTGCCGTTTGAACTGTGTTTTCCAAACATGATCTTTTTGCGAAGATGTCACCACCTCTGTTTCGTTTTGAGATTGATAGACTGAAGTGTCAACCTGCGCCGGCGCAGCGGTGTCCATCGCCAGAACCATTAAGGTCGCCAGTCCGATGTTTTTGATGCTGTCCATATTTGATAATTTTTCGTGTTCATCATTAAAGACGATTTTCTCATCAAAGGTGACAGGTGTGGAGGAAAAAACTTTTGTCGCCATGGGGGCATTGGCGTTTTGTCCGACAGGCGCTGTGGGTGTGGCGACGGGTTCACCGACAACGGGACCGTTTTTAGTCTCTACCATTTGTGAAGATGCGTCGTGGAAAGTCTTAACAGAATTGCAAGACATGCTAGCCTGTTGTTCCTTCGGGGACGGTGTTTTGGTCGAGGAAGGACGCAGCACTTGCCATGCAACGATATTCCCGATCAAACCGATAGTCGCAAAAATGAGGAGGACGGCCTTGTGCGTTGCGGCAATTGCGCCGAATTTGGAAAAAATATCGGATTGGGGCGAAAAATCCTTGCCCCCAGCCTTTGCGGGCCCCATCCTATATTCCGACAACCTCGAACGGTAGAGGCGGTCGAGCTGGCGGGAATTGCTATTGATTCGTTTACGTAAATACATTGTCTAATCCTTTCTTTCTGTTTTCTTTACTTCGTGTTTGTCGGCAAGCATTTTGCCTAACCGTGCACGCGCCCGGTGGTGCAACTGTTTTGAATAATCAACGGAGATGCCCAACAAGGTTGCAATGCGCTTATGGGAATAACCTTCTATGGCGTAAAGGTTGAACACTGTGCGTTGCATTTCGGGAAGCTGTCGGATGGTCTCCGCAAGTTCATCCGCCGTAATGTCCCTCACCCACAAGACGACTTCTTCCGCGTCCTTTTCATCGGCGAGTTCTGCTGGAAGAGGAACGAAATTTGGTTGCTGGCGCAAATAGTCTATGCAATGGTTCACCGCAATGCGCTTTAACCAAGTGTCAAAATTGAATACAGCCCTAATCGTATGGAACTTTTCCATCGCCTTGAGAAAGATGTCTTGGGTAAGATCCTCCGCAATGGACAGATTACCCACATAAAGGTAACAGAGCCCGATGATGCGGTCGAGGTTGCGTCTGTACTGGTTTTTCCAAAAAGATTCGTTATCCATATTTATATTGCTATGGAGTGCGATAATTTATTTTGTAAGACGAGAAAAAGCGAAAAGGTGACAGTTGTGGATTGTTTTTCCCGTTTTTAGTTTGAACCACTTGTACTTTGCCAATGTGTAAAAATATACATTTATATTTTATATTCAATATACAAATGAATATTTTTTTTCAAAAATATTACACCTTGCCGGTGTTTGGATTTCGCGGCGGGTCCGTTCAGTGCACTGGCGCACGTGTGTCGCGCGCCGCGACCCTGCGCACATGCTCGCCCACACCCGGGGTGGCGGCACCCGTACCGTGTGCCTTACCCCGGGCTACCGAGCCCGGCAGACCTACGGCCTGCCACCCACCACCATTCCGCCGCCAAAGGCGGCGGAACCCCCACGGTTAACCAATATGCTGCCCGCGGCGGAACCCCCACCGTTAACCAACGCCCTGCCGCGAAACTGCCATTATGTCATTGAAACCCCATTGTTGATTTTTGGCACGGTTGTTGTTTTATGTCTCCCGTCTTCTTGGATTAAAATGATCCGGGATGCGCGTAACAAACAGAAATAATAACAATTAAATATTTATCAAAATGGGAAAAATCATTGGAATTGACTTAGGAACTACAAACTCTTGCGTCTCCGTCATGGAAGGCAACGAGCCGGTTGTGATACCGAACAGCGAAGGCAGAAGAACAACCCCTTCTATCGTGGCTTTCGTCGGCAATAATGAACGTAAGGTCGGTGACCCTGCCAAACGTCAGGCTATCACCAACCCCAACAAGACCATCTTCTCCATCAAGCGCTTCATGGGCGAGACCTATGACCGCGTGGTGAAAGAGGTGGAACGCGTGCCCTATACGGTGGAACGCACCGCTAACAACATGCCCAAAGTGAAGATTGACGACCGCTCCTACACCGCTCAGGAAATCTCCGCCATGATTCTTCAAAAGATGAAGAAGACTGCTGAAGACTACCTCGGACAGGAAGTCACGGAAGCCGTTATCACCGTGCCGGCATACTTCAGCGACTCACAGCGTCAGGCCACCAAAGAGGCTGGCGAGATTGCAGGCCTTACGGTGAAACGTATCATCAACGAACCTACGGCTGCCGCTCTGGCATACGGTTTGGACAAGAAGAAATCCGACTCCAAAGTGGCCGTGTTCGACCTCGGTGGCGGTACCTTCGATATCTCTATCCTGGAACTCGGCGACGGCGTGTTCGAGGTGAAATCCACCAACGGTGACACCCACCTCGGTGGCGATGACTTTGACCACAAGATCATCGATTGGCTGGCCAACGAGTTCATGAAAGACTATAACGTGGATTTGCGTAAGGATTCCATGGCATTGCAGCGTCTGAAAGAGGCCGCTGAAAAGGCCAAGATCGAGCTCTCCAGCTCCAACTCCACCGAAATCAACCTGCCGTACATCATGCCGATTGACGGTGTACCGCAACACTTGGTGCGCACGCTTACCCGTGCCCAGTTCGAGCAACTGTGCGACGACCTGATCCGCGCCACCATCGAGCCGTGTAAGAAAGCGTTGTCAGACGCTGGCTACACCACCTCCGACATTGACGAAGTAATCCTCGTGGGCGGTTCCACCCGTATCCCGGCTATCCAGGACATCGTGGAGAAATTCTTCGGCAAGACCCCGTCCAAGGGCGTGAACCCTGACGAAGTAGTGGCTATCGGTGCCGCTATCCAAGGCGGTGTGCTCACCGGCGAGGTGAAAGACATCCTCTTGCTTGATGTTACGCCGTTGTCCCTCGGTCTGGAAACTCTCGGCGGTGTAATGACCAAGCTCATCGAGAGCAACACCACCATCCCGACCAAGAAGACGGAAACCTTCACCACGGCTGTCGATAACCAGACCTCTGTGGAAATCCACGTGCTGCAGGGCGAGCGTCCGATGGCCGCACAGAACAAGAGCATCGGCCGTTTCCACCTCGATGGCATTCCTGCCGCTATGCGTGGTGTGCCTCAAATCGAAGTTACCTTCGACATCGACACCAACGGTATTTTGAGCGTGACTGCCAAGGACAAGGCTTCCGGCAAGGAGCAGAAAATCCGTATTGAGGCCTCTTCCGGCTTGAGCGACGATGAAATCAAGCGCATGAAGGCAGAGGCAGAAGCCAATGCCGATGCCGACAAAAAGGCTAAGGAGGAAATCGACAAGCTGAATGCTGCTGATTCTCTCGTGTTCACCACTGAGAAACAGCTCAAAGAGTTCGGTGACAAGGTTCCTGCTGACGACCGCGCTAAGATTGAGGCTGCTGCTGCCAAGTTGAAAACTGCGCACGATAACAAGGACTTCGCTGGCATTGATGCTGCCACGGCTGAGTTGCAGGGCGCATGGCAGGCCGCTTCTGCCAAGATGTACCAACAAGGCGGAGGTGCCAATCCGCAAGACCCGTTCGGAGCTAATGGTCCGTTCAACGGTGCCAACCCAGGCGCCGGCGCACAGGGCCCGCAGGGTGGAAACCCTAACAACGGCAACGATGGAGAGGTCCAGGACGTCGATTTCGAAGAAATCAAATAATAATGAAGGGGCGAATGTCATTCGCCCCTTCTTTGGTTATAACGGGTATCGACACAATCGGTGCCCGTTTTTTTTATAGCCAATATTAGTCACCTAACGTGGCCACCATGACGGCCTTGATGGTGTGCATACGGTTTTCGGCCTCGTCGAAAACGATGGAGTTTTCAGACTCGAACACATCTTCCGTAACCTCGATGCCATCCAAACCGAATTGTTTGTTCACGTCGCGGCCCACTTGAGTCTCCAGGTTGTGGTATGCGGGCAGGCAGTGCATGAACTTGCATTTCGGGTTGCCGGTGAGTTTCATCGTCTCTTTGTTCACCTGATAAGGTTTGAGCAGTTTGATACGCTCTTCCCAAACCTCGACGGGTTCACCCATGGATACCCACACGTCGGTGTAGAGGAAATCGCAGCCTTTCACGCCCTTCTTCACGTCGTCGGTGACGGTGACGGTAGCGCCGGTCTCTTTGGCAATCTCCTTGCATTTCTTGATGAGCTCTTTGTCAGGCTGCAGAGCCTTGGGAGCCACGATACGGACATCCATGCCCATCTTGGCGCCACCTACCATCAGGGAGTTACCCATGTTGTAACGGGCATCGCCGAGGTATGCGTAGGTCACTTTGTTGAGAGGTTTGTCCACATGCTCGCTCATCGTGAGGAAGTCGGCCAGCACTTGGGTGGGGTGGAATTCGTTGGTAAGACCGTTCCATACGGGCACGCCGGCGAATTTGGCGAGCTCTTCCACGGTGGTCTGTTTGAAGCCACGGTATTCGATGCCGTCGAACATGCGTCCGAGCACGCGGGCGGTGTCAGCCATGGACTCCTTGATACCGATTTGAGAACCTGAAGGTCCAAGGTAGGTGACGTGTGCACCTTGGTCGTATGCGGCTACCTCGAAGGCGCAGCGGGTACGAGTGGACGTTTTTTCGAAAATCAGGGCGATGTTCTTGCCCTTCATGCGGGGTTGCTCAGTGCCGGCATACTTGGCGCGTTTGAGGTCGCGTGCAAGGTCCAACAGATACTGGATCTCCGTAGGGGTGAAATCCAACAGTTTCAAAAAGTTGCGGTTTCTTAAATTGAATGCCATAATTTTGGGGTTAAAGTTGTTAATATTTGTGATTAAAAGATTAAAGATTAAAAGATTAAAGATTATCGATAAACGTCATTGCTCATCGATAATCGTTCAACACTAGTCGTTTACGATGCGTGTTCCGCAGGAGTCGTCGCCCAGGCGGCCGGCCTCGGTGATGATGCAGGGGTGTCCGGTCTTCTCCACGAACATGATGGCGGCGCGGACCTTCGGGGCCATGGAGCCTTCGGTGAACTGGCCATCGGCGAGGTACTGCTTGGCTTCGGCTACGGTAATCACATCCAATGCCTTCTCATCCGGTTTACGGAAGTTGATATAGACTTTGGGCACGTCGGTGAGGATGTAGAACTCGTCGGCGTTGATTTCCACGGCGGTAATGGCGGAGGCGAGGTCCTTGTCAATAACTGCCTGTACGCCGCGCAAGTAACCGTCTTTCATGGCCACGGGAATGCCGCCGCCGCCCACGGTGATCACGATGATGCCTTCGTCGGCCAGCTTGCGTACCAGTTTGATGTTCTGGATGCGGATGGGCTTGGGTGAGGCCACCACTTTGCGCCAGCCGTTACCCTTCGGGTCTTCTTTGTAAATGTCGCCTGTCTCCTCATGGAAAATCTCGGCCTCTTCTTTGGAAACGTATGGGCCTACTGGCTTGGTCGGGTTCTGGAAAAGCGGGTCGTTGCCATCTACTTCCACGTGCGTGAGCAGCGTCACAGTGTCGCGGTCCCAGCCCTCTTCCGCGAAGATATGGCGGAAGCCCTCTTCAATAAGCGCGCCGATGGAGCCTTGGGTCTCGGCTACGCAGAAATTCAGCGGCATGGACTCCACTTCGAAGGTCTCTTTGCCGGCTTTGTGTTGTAACATCACATTGCCCACTTGCGGGCCGTTACCGTGACCGATTACCATTTTGTAACCGGCTTTCAACATCGGAACCAGACATCTGCAGGTTTCCGTCACATTCTCTATCTGTTCCTGATAGGTGCCTTTTTGATGGCTTTTCAATAAAGCATTACCGCCAAAGGCAATAACGGCAAGTTTGTTGTTCGTCATAAAAAAATCTATAATTTCGTGAAAAAAATAATATCAGGGTGTTGGGTATTGGTCTTTGGTCTTTGATCTTTGATCTTCAGTCTCCAGTCTACCAGATTCTGGCTCGTTTCTCCGGGGCGAGGTACATGGGGTCGCCGGGCTGGATGTCGAATGCCTGGTAGAAGGCGTCGATGTGGGGCAGGGTGCCGTTTACGCGCCAGCGGCCGAGGGAGTGCGGGTCCTCTTTGGTACGGCGCAGGATTTCTTCCGGACGGATGTTGGCGGCCCACACGCCCGCGTAGGCGAGGAAGAAGCGTTGCTCCGGAGTGAAGCCGTCCATGTCGCCCTTGATGGCACCTTCAGCCTTGGCTTTCTGGAATGCGGTGTAGGAGACGTTCAAGCCACCATTGTCGGCAATGTTCTCACCCAAAGTGAAGGAACCGTTGCCATGTACGCCGGGAGCCACCTCGATGTTGTTGAAATGGTTGACCAGCACCTGAGCTCTCTCATCGAAAGCCTTGGAGTCGGCCTCTGTCCACCAGTCGGTGAGGTTGCCGTTCAGGTCGTAGTTGCGGCCTTGGTCGTCAAAACCGTGCGTCATCTCGTGGCCGATCACCACGCCGATAGCACCGTAGTTGGCCGCATCGTCGGCGTTCATGTCGAAGAACGGCGGTTGCAGGATGCCGGCAGGGAAGCAGATCTCGTTGGTGTTGGGCTCATAGTAGGCATTCACCGTTTGCGGTGTCATCTGCCACTCGTCCTTGTCCACGGGCTTGCCGATTTTCGAGAGGCGGTAGGCACTTTCGAAGCGGCGGGCGCGGAGCACGTTGTCATAATAGCTGTCGTTCTTGATTTCCAGTGCGCTGTAGTCGCGCCATTTGTCGGGATAGCCGATCTTGACCTTGAAGGTGGCGAGTTTGTCCAATGCGTTTTTCTTGGTTTCGTCCGTCATCCAGGCGGAAGCCTTGATGCGCTCGCCCAATGCCCATTGCAGGTTCTTGACCAGTTGCTCCATGCGGGTCTTGGCTTCGGCGGGGAAGTAGGTCTTCACATACATCTGTCCGAGCGCTTCGCCCAGACAGCCGTCCACGGTGCCGATGACGCGCTTCCAGCGCGGGCGGTTCTCCTGTTTGCCGGAGAGCACCTTGCCGTAGAAATCGAAGTCGGCGTTCACAAAGTCGTCACTCAAAAATGAGGCGGCGGCATTGATGACGTTCCAGGCTATGTAGGCGCGAATCACCTCCATGTCGGACACGGAAAGAATGTTGTTGAGACCGGCGAAATAGGTGGGTTGGCCCACGTTCACGATATCGATGTGTGAAAGATTCAGAGTCTTGAGATACTGTTGCACATTGATGGCGGGAATCATCTTCTGGAACTCGTCAGGTGTGCATTTGTGGATGGTCTGGTACGGGTCGCGGAGCGTGGTTTTGTCCACGAAAGCGTTGGCCATCATGGTTTCGAGGGCCAGCACGCGCTGTGCCATCTCGGTTTCTTTACCAGCGAAACCGGCTTGCTTGCTGTAACCGGACATTTGGAACATCTTGGCCATCAGCTTTACATACTCGTCGCGGATTTTCTGCTGGTCGGCTTCGAGATAATAGTCGCGGTCGCCGATACCCAGGCCCGTTTGCCAGAGGTATGCAATGGTCATGTCGCTGTTGTCGGGGTCGGAAGAGCCGAAGAGGCCGAAGAAGGGATGAAGACCCTCCAAGGACATCTCGGCAAGTGTGACGGAGAGGTCTCGGCGTTGCAGACCGGCAATCTTCTGCAGCTCTTTCTGGATGGGTTGCGCGCCTTGGCTCTGAAGTGTCACGGTGTCCATGCCCATCTTGTAGAGGTCACCGACTTTTTGCTCCACTGTGCCGGCAGCGTTCTTCTGGCCGGCAAGTTTCACCACCAGCTCCTGAAGCTGCTTCTGGTTGTTCTCTCCCAGCACATCAAAACTGCCATAGCGCGCATATTCGGCACCCAGCGGATTGAGTTTCATCCAGCCGCCGCAAGCGTATTGGTAGAAGTCGGCGGAGGGCTTTACAGATTTGTCCAGATTGGAGGCAGTGATGCCGGATTTGCTCTTTTTGGGTTTGGCTTTGGTCGTCATAGGCGTTGAACTTGTGAAAACGACAAACAACAATGCTGCCAATACTGACAGCGTGACAGTTTTATTCATAATCTATCTTACTAAAAATCAATTAATAACAAATAAAAACTCCCCTGGCGTAGGGGAGGGCAAATATACACTATTTTTTCAGATAATCAATGCCGTTAGATACTGATTGGTGATTAGTGAATAGTGAATAGGGGGGTAGGGCAGAAGGGCGTTAGTGGCGGAGGGTGTGGAGCAGGGCCTGGGCCGTGTATGACTTCTTGCGCTCGATCAGCTTCTCGGGCGTACCCTCGAATACGATGTTTCCGCCTTGCTCGCCGCCCTCGGGACCCAAGTCTATGATCCAGTCGGCGCACTTGATGAGTTCCGTGTTGTGCTCGATGACAACAACGGAATTGTCGCGTTCCACCAGCCGGTTAAAGGCCTTGTACAACTTGTTGATGTCGTGAAAGTGCAGGCCGGTGGTCGGCTCGTCGAAAAGGAAAAGCTTATTCTGCTGGTCGTCCTCCAGGGAGAGGAAGTAGGCCAGTTTTACGCGCTGAGCCTCGCCGCCGGAGAGGGTGGAGGAGTTCTGGCCCATCACCAAGTAACCCAACCCCACGTCTTGCAGCGGTGCGAGACGTTTGAGTATGTTCTTGGTAGTGTCTGTCGGCGGCAGCGAACGGAAGAACTCGACAGCCTGGTTGATGGTCATACTCAGGATGTCATTAATGCCCTTGTCTTTGATTTTGACATCCATGGCTTCTTCACGGAAACGTGAGCCGTTGCAGGAAGGACAAACCAATTCCACATCGGCCATGAACTGCATGTTGATGTGGATTACACCTTCGCCTTCGCACTCTTCGCACCGGCCTCCGGCTACGTTGAAGGAGAAGAAGCTCGGTTTGTAGTTTCGCTGTTTGGAGAGTTGTTGCGATGCAAAAAGTTCTCTGATGTAGTCGTAGGCCTTTACGTAGGTGACGGGGTTGGAGCGGGAAGATCGCCCGATGGGGGCTTGGTCCACCAGCACGACTTCGTTCACTTTGGACATGTCGGCGTTGATACGCGAGAAACTGCCCGGCTTGTCGCCGGCCTTGTCCAGCATGCGCAGCATGCCCAGGTACAGGATATTGTTGACGAGTGTGCTTTTGCCCGAGCCGCTCACGCCAGTGATGGCGGTGAAGCACTGCAAGGGAATCTTCACATCGATGTTTTTCAAGTTGTTGGCCTTGGCGCCGATGATTTCGATATAGTTGCGCCAGCGTCTGCGGCGGTCAGGCACGGGGATGGACTTGCATAGCTCCTCGGGATAGCCTTCTTCCATGCCGCGGAGGTAGTCGGCGGTGAGGTCGTGCTCTTGCTTCATCAGCTCGTTGAAGGTGCCGCTGAAGACCACCTCGCCACCAAACTGCCCGGCTTTGGGGCCGATGTCGATGATATAGTCGGCGGCGCGGATGATGGACTCGTCGTGTTCCACGACCACCACGGTGTTGCCTATGTCGCGCAAGCGTTTCAGCACGCGAATGAGGTTCTCCGTATCGCGGGGGTGGAGACCAATACTCGGTTCATCCAATATGTATAGGGAACCGACCAGGCTGCTGCCCAGTGAGGTGGCCAGGTTTATGCGCTGGGTCTCGCCGCCTGACAAGGTGCCTGTTGTGCGGTCCAGCGTCAAATATCCGAGCCCCACATCGTCCAGCAAGGTGATACGGTTGGTTAGCTCGGCGACGATTTTCTGAGCAATCTCTCTCTCGGCGTGCGAACCATATTTGAAATGCAGGAAGAAATTCTTCAACTCGCTCACGGGCATTTGCAGCAGTTCCACGATGGTCTTGCCGCTGACTTTCACGTAGCGGGCTTCGGTGCGCAGTCGCGTGCCATGGCAGTCGGGGCATAGCTCACGGCCACGATAGCGGCTCTGCAGCACTCTGTACTGGATCTTGTATGTACGGCTGGCCACGTATTGGAAGAACTGGGTGATGCCTTCCACTTTATGTTTCTCGTCGCCGTACCATAATAGATTGAACTCTTCTTGCGTCAGTTCCTCGATGGGCCTGTGTACAGGAAAATTCAGCTTGGAGGCCTGCTTGATGAAATAGTGTTTCCACTCGCTCAGTACGTCGCCATGCCAGCAGGCCACGGCATCTTCCGCCACAGAGAGACTACGATTGGGGATTACCAGGTCAACGTCCACACCTTCGATGAAACCCGTGCCGGAGCAGGTCTTGCAGGCTCCGTAGGGATTGTTGAAGCTGAACAGGTTGACGGAGGGCTCCTCAAAGGCGATGCCATCCATCTCAAACAAGTTGCTGAAGGTCTTCTGCATCACAGATTCTCCACCTTCGGTGTGAATCATGCAGACACCCTTGCCTTCGGTGAAGGCCATCTGGATGGAATCGGCCAGGCGGCTCATGTTGGACTCGATGTTTTCGGATTTGAATCTATCGACCAGCACGTACATTTCCGATATGCGGTTGGCTTTCTTGCCATTCAGGAACTCGTCGATTTCGGCCAGTTTGCGGTTATATACCACGCGACTGAAGCCCTGTTGCTTCAGGATGGCCAGTTGCTCCTTGATGGTTCTTCCCGACGGAAGTGTCAAGGGCGATACAATATATATTCTGCGTCCTTCAGGAATTTTCTCAATGTATCGGATGACGTCGGATACATGGTCGCGGCGCACCTCCTTGCCTGTGACGGGCGAGTAGGTGTGGCCGATATGGGCGTAGAGCAGTTTCAGGTATTCGTAGATTTCCGTGACAGTGCCCACTGTGGAGCGCGGGTTGTGCGACATGGTGCGCTGCTGGATGGCGATGGCAGGCGGGATGCCCAAGATGGACTTCACCTCCGGCTTGTGCATGCGGCCTAAGAACTGGCGGGCGTAGGAGCTCAGGCTCTCCACATAGCGGCGTTGCCCCTCAGCATAGAGCGTGTCGTACGCCAGCGATGACTTACCCGATCCCGACAACCCGGTGATAACCACCAGCTTGTTGCGCGGAATATCCACATCAATGTTCTTCAGATTATTGACGTTGGCACCTCGTATTTCTATGATGTCGTTTTTCATTTAAGAATCATTACAAAAAGAGCATAAATGAGAGCAGGCAGTGCGGAGAGCAGCATGGAGTCGAAACGGTCGAGGATGCCGCCGTGGCCGGGCATGATGTGGCCGCTGTCTTTCACATCGGCGCGTCTTTTGAATACCGATTCAACCAGGTCGCCGAAGGTGGCGAACACCACAGTGACGATGGCAAACACAGCCCATTTCCAAAGCGGGGCGTGTACTTGGGCAAAGTAGGGGATGCTGGGCAGAACCATGGCCATCACAATGGTTAGCACGAGTCCGGTGACGGTGCCCTCCCAGGTCTTCTTGGGGGAGATGCGCTCGCACATCTTGTTGCGTCCGTACAGCGAGCCGCCCAGGTAGGCGAAGGTGTCGTAAGCCCAAATCAACAGGAAGAAGGCAAACACCACCTGCGGACAAATGCGGGTCATGACCGCCACAAAGCCTAACGGCAGGATGATCCAGAAGTAGCCGAACAGGGCGGTTCCGATGTGTTCCACGGACAGTGGCCGACTGCGGAAAAGCTCGGCAATGGTCATCAGCAGGCCGATACACATCAGGATGAGCGGTATGCTGAACAGGAACCCCGTCAGGGTGTAGGTGGCGGCGTTGTAGAAGAAAGTGTTTTTCTGCACCCCATATTGCAGGATGAGCGCGAACTGTGCGATAGCGGCAGCCGACAATACGATGCGCCCCAAATGGTCGGCGGGACCGGAGGTCAGTTTTGAAAGTTCAAAAATCCCAATGCATGCTGCCAAGCAGAGCAGCACGGGCATCATCGGGAAGACAAATACGGCGGTAATCATCAAGGCGATATAGACCGCCCCCGCCAGGGTTCTAACGAGCAGGTTCTTCGTTTTGGGGTTCATGATCGGAAACTAACAATAATATGATACGGGGGGCGACAGGGGTGGCTTGCGGCACGCCATCGACTTTCTCGATGTGGGTGGGGCACAGGAACTCGGTCATGGGGAAAGCGTTGTTTTCATCTTTCTTGATTTGGGCGTTCAGCGCATCATCCAGGTCTTGGAAGATGCAGCGTTCGCGGGATATGACCACCAGGTCGCGGGCCAGGCCCTTGACGGAAGGATAGACATTGAGCACTTGTGAGAAACCGATGCTTCCGGTGCGGGCAATCAGCTGGTTGGAGACCACCAACGCGGCGTCTGCAGGCTCGCCTGGGGCAATGGCCGTGATGTAGGGGACTTGATACTTGTCCAGATATTGCGAGAAGAATGGACTCGTGCTGAGGATGGTCTGGTAGTTCTGGCTGCGGCACAGCTTGATCAGAATGGGGATGAGGTCCTGGTTGGTGCAGGGTACGTACAGGCCGCCCGCTGCCCTGAATTTCTCTATAAAGGATGCCGACAGATTGGGAATAGGCTCATATACGTCCGCATTCATGTTCATGTCCAGTTCGGAGTTGAGCACCTCCATCTTGTTGGAAAGGGCGTTGCGGATGTTCTGGCGGATACTCTCCTTCTCGGTCAGTATGCTTGAATCAAATTGATGGTTGTCGGCCATATGAATAACGATTATAGATTAACGATTATCGATTAATTTTCGGAGGGATTGACATCATTTTCGGCGATTGCCGTATTCTCCGGCGTTTCAAACGGGCGCTTGCCCAAAATACGTTCCACATCTTCCGTGAAGATGACCTCGCGCTCCAACAGCAGTTGGGCGAGCTCTCCCAGTTGCTCCTTGTGCTTGTTGAGGATGTCCTTCGCTTTCTGGTAGCAGGATTCCACCAATTCGTGGATTTGGGCGTCGATGTCTTGTGCGGTCTTCTCGCTGTAGGGTTTGGTGAAGGCGAATTCCTGTTGCCCAGTGGAGTCGTAGTAGCTCACGTTGCCGATTTTCTTGTCGAGGCCGTAATAGACGACCATGGCGTAGGCCTGTTTGGTGACGCGCTCCAGGTCGTTGAGGGCTCCGGTGGAGACTCTTCCGAAGGTGATCTCTTCGGCGGCCCGTCCGCCCAGGGTGGCGGTCATCTCGTCAACCAGCTGGTCGTAGGTGGTCAGCTGACGTTCTTCGGGCAGGTACCAGGCCGCACCGAGGGCCTTGCCGCGGGGCACGATGGTGACTTTCACCAGCGGGGAGGCGTAGCGCAGCATCCAGCTCACGCACGCGTGGCCCGACTCATGGAAGGCGATGGAGCGTTTCTCCTCCGGGGAGATGACGCTGCCGCGTCGCTCGAGACCGCCGATGATACGGTCCACGGCGGAGAGGAAGTCTTCTTTCTCGATTTGGGTCTTGTTATTGCGTGCCGCAATAAGGGCGGCTTCGTTGCAAACGTTGGCGATGTCGGCGCCGGAGAAGCCTGGGGTCTGCTTGGCGAAGAAGTCGAGATCCACGTCAGGGCCGAGCTTGAGGTTGCGCACGTGCACGCCGAAGATGCCCTTGCGCTCGTTGAGGTTGGGCAGTTCCACCTGGATTTGGCGGTCGAAGCGGCCCGCGCGCAGCAGGGCACGGTCGAGGATGTCGGCGCGGTTGGTGGCCGCCATGATGATGACCCCCGCGTTGGTGGAGAAGCCGTCCATCTCGGTGAGCAACTGGTTGAGTGTACTCTCGCGCTCGTCGTTGGCGTTGGAGAGGGCGTTCTTGCCGCGGGCGCGTCCGATGGCGTCAATCTCGTCGATGAAGATGATGCACGGGGCTTTCTCCTTGGCGGTTTTGAAAAGGTCGCGCACGCGGGACGCGCCCACGCCCACGAACATCTCCACGAAGTCGGAACCGGACAAAGAGAAGAACGGCACCTTGGCCTCTCCTGCCACGGCCTTGGCCAGCAGGGTCTTGCCCGTGCCCGGAGGACCTACCAACAGCACGCCCTTGGGTATCTTGCCACCGAGAACGGTGTATTTCTTCGGATTCTTCAAAAAGTCAACCACTTCCTCAATCTCGAACTTGGCGCCCTCCAGGCCGGCCACGTCCTTGAAGGTGACCAGCTGGCCCGACTTCTCGTCGAACTCCTGGGCACGCGACTTGCCGATGTTGAAGATGCCGCCGGGACCGCCCATGTTGCCACGCATGGAACGCATGGACCAGATGAGCAGGACGAAGATTAGAACGGTGGGCATTACCCAGATGATGAGTTCCCAGCCCCAGCTCTTGGTGTTGTCCTGCTTGGTTGGAAAATCGTATTCGCCGGAAATGTCGTTGGCCGTCAAGGTGGTGTCCTTTTCCAAACGGCTTTGGATGGCTTTCTCTTTGACATCTTTCAGATTGTCATTGAAAACCTGCAGGTTGGTGACGGTTATAAAATATTGCGGTCCATCGGTGTTGTCCTTCACCTTCTCGTGTGCAGGGTTGTTCTTCAGGGCATCCTGTTTCAGGAAGATGTTGACACGGTCATCCTTGCGGACATAATCCACGTGGTCGATCTCTCGGTTCTTCACCATCTGGTTGAATTCCATGTCTGTGACATCCTTGGGAGTTGCCGTGCTCATTGAGCGAAACCATAAAATGCCCAAAACGATAAATGCCAGAAGGTATATGTAGGTGAAAGAGAACTTCGGTTTGTTCTTGGAATAGCGGTTTTTCAAACCTTCGAAGGGTGATTTCGATGGGTTGTTATTGTTAGCTGGATTTGAAGCCATGTGATAAAGGGTTAAGGATAAGATTAAAACTTCTGGATGTCCGCGTCGCTCCACAGGGCCTCGAGGTTGTAGTAGGCGCGGGCTTCGGGTTGGAAAATGTGTACGAGGACGTTGAAGTAGTCGAGCAGAATCCATTCGCTGTTCTCCAGACCCTCCACGTGGATGGGTTTCACGCCCGCTTCACGCTGGGTCTTCTCCTGAACAAAGTCACAGAGGGTCTCCACATGCGGTTTGGATGTCCCGGTGCAGATGACGAAATAATCGAAGTAGGTATGGTTGATTTTTTTCAGGTTCAGGCATTGGATGTCCACGCCTTGCTTCTCAATAAGGGCTTGTATGATAAGCTCTTCAATATTCCCTTCGAAAGGGACTCCTTCAAACTTGACTTTTCTTTTTACGGTCATAGGTGTGGTTTATAAATTAGCGGGCAAAGGTACAATTTTTTTTTATATTTTTGCGGCCTTTAAAACAACTGTCAAATATGAAAAAGACTCTTCTTACTTTTTTGTGTGTGGCTTTTACTATGTTTGCCACCTATGCCCAAAATGATGCGACGATGAAACCGTATAGTTTCAATCACACTAATGTGTCCATGAACATAGACCAGATAGACCTCCCTGCCGTGGATGCCGACAAGTTGTTGGCGGAGGATGCCTGGGCTGACAAGGGAACCCCGATGCGTATAGGATATACTCACAATGTGGAGTACAACTTCCACAACAGCGGCCGTACCGATGTGCTGGACGACGGAAGCCGTCTCTGGCGTTTGTCTTTCAGCTCCCCCGGAGCCATTATGTTGACTGCAGTTTTTTCACAGTTCCACATTCCTGAAGGAGCTACGATGCATGTCTATAGTGCCGATCGCAGCCAGGTTGGCGGACCTTACACCAACGAGGAATACCAGAAACTGAACGGCTATATGACTTCGGATATCATCTTTGGTGATGAAATCGTTTTGGAGTATTACGAGCCTGCGAACGCTCCTTTCCACGGAGAGGTTACTGTAGCCCGTATCAGCCATTTCTACAAAGACCTTTTCCATGTCCAAGACGCGGGAAAAGGTTACTGGGGCGATGCAGAAGGGGATTGCCATTACGATGTGGCTTGCCCGGTGGCAGATCCGTGGGTGGATCAAGTGAATTCCGTGGTATGCCTCTCGATAACCAATTCAACCGGCTCCTATCGGTGCTCCGGTGCTATGATTAACAATGTGCGTCAGGACAGGACCCCGTACGTGTTGTCGGCCAACCATTGTTCCACTGCCTCTGATGATGCCTATATATTTGTTTTTGAATACCAGAAGAGCTCATGTGATGGCTACACTGGGACTTATACCAAATTTGTCAGAAACGGTGTGATGGTAGCCAGCGCGGGTTACCAAGGTGTCGACGGTACGCTTCAGAACAGCTCCGACTTCCTGCTGTTGAAAATTACAGGAGAAATTCCCAGCAATATAACAAACAAGCTCGTGTTTGCCGGTTGGGATGCGAGCGGCGCTTCTTCTGTGGGCGTAGCTATCCATCATCCAGGCGGTGATTACAAGAAGATCAGCTTCCCGAGATTGGTGGCCAGCCCTGGCGGTACCTACAACAAATACTGGGTGGTGGCTTGGTACACCAATCCTAACAAGGGATGCACGGAGCAAGGCTCTTCCGGTTCCCCGCTCTTCAACGCCAGCGGCCGCATCATCGGTGACTTGAGCACCGGTAGCAGTGCATGTGATTACCCTGAGGGTAACGACAGCTATGGCAAGTTCTCCTACTCTTGGACCAACAACAACAACAGCAACAATGCCAGGAAGCTGAAACCGTGGCTGGATCCCGACAATACGGGCACCTTGTCACTTCGTGGTATGCGCTACGACGGCACGCCTGCCGGTGTGGAGAGCTACAGCAATTCGTCCAGCACATTCACCATCTCGCCCAACCCCAGCATTGGCGATATCACCGTGAAGGGCACCTTCCCCATGGGCAATGGTATCTGCAATGTATATAACTCCATGGGTATGTTGGTGCACTCTCAGGATGTCCTGACCGACAACATCTTCAACCTGCATTTCGAGGGCTTGAATGACGGCATCTACTTCGTGGAGATTGTGTGTGACAAACATATCTATCAATCCAAAATGATTATTGCCCGATAGTTTTGAATTCAATCCCGCTTTTATCGACCGCATATCTTCCGCCCATCGAATACTTTTCCTTTCTGATGAGCAGGGAGGTGTGGATAGAGAGCCGGGAGAATTACTGCAAGCAGAGTTACCGCAACAGGGCCTGCATCCTGACAGGAAACGGGATGCAGGCTTTGATGATTCCGGTGGTGCATGACACGCACAAACCTCTCATCACGGAGGCTTCCATAGAATACACCACCCCCTGGCAGCGCAACCACTGGCGCGCCATCACGACGGCCTATAACACGAGTCCCTATTTCATGTACTACCAGGACTCCATCCGCGCTTTCTACGAGCAACGCTTTGACAAACTTTTCGATTTTAATCTGCAATTGATACGGACAATCGTGAAGTTGCTCCGCATCCCGACAGAAATAAGGCTTACCACCGACTTTGAAAAGTCACGGCAGCCCGACTTGCGGACGCTCATCCACCCCAAACGGAGTGTCAGCCCCGACTATCCTTTCCGGCTCACCACCCCGTATTATCAGGTCTTCGAGGACCGGTTCGGCTTCACGCCCAATCTCTCCATCATTGACCTGTTGTTCAATGCCGGCCCCGAAGCCGTTGACTATCTCAGAACCCTCAATACGTCATTTAATGCCCAGTCATAATATCATGGATAAGGAGAGATTAAGTCTTATCGAGCGTTTTTTCCAGATTGTCAAGCAGCTGGCCAATAAGATAACCTATTCGCAGGAGCTGTTTGATGATGATGTTTGGAAGATTCGTCTTTCCAAACAGTCGCAGAAGAACATTCGGTACAGTGCAAAGAAGAAACTCTTCACTTTCTCCCTCAAAAGCGGCGATGATGTGTATAAGTATCTGCTGATGATTTCCATGGCGGTGATGTTGGTGGTCATGTTGCTCATGAGCCGCCATGTGGGCGTCTCCACCCGGGAGATGGAGCAGGACCATTATTCGGCGTTGGTGTATGACCATTTCCACCATACCGGTGATCCCGATGCCTACAAGGTGCATCCGTACGCCTCCACGCAGGCTCAGTATATCGATCTGTTGGTCTATTCCATCTGCAAGACCTTGCATGTGGAGTCCACGTTCACTATCCGTCATGTTTTGAGTGCCATTTTCGGGTGGTTGCTCATTTTCTATCTCTCCATCCTGATACTGAAGGCGTTCAACTGGCGTGCGGCGTTCTTCACCGCCTTCTTCCTGTTCATCTCGCCCCGTTTCTTCGGATATTCGTTGAGCAATATGGTGGATGTGACCTTCGCGTTCGGTTTTATCTTCACCATCACCCAGATGTACTATTTCTGTCGCGAGTTGCCGGTTATCCGGATCTACCGCTGTGTGAAGATTCTGGCGGGTATGTTTCTAGCGTTGTCCACCTACAATGCGGGGTTTGTACTGCTGCATTTCTTCATCGTGTTCACATTGCTGAACTTCTTTCTTTATAATCCGCCCAGAAAGATTTTCACCAAGGAGTATGTAAAGGCTTTCGGCATGTTGTGTTTGATGTTGCTCGGCACAACGCTGATTGTGTACTTTGTGCATGGCATAGCTACGTGGTTTCTGGAAGACTCTTTGGTGTCCCCGCGCAAAGCCTTTGAACTGCTCACGGTCAACTACCCTATGTCCGGCAACCAGCTTTACAAAGGGCATGTCATCGGGCCGGACAACTTCCCGACAACCTATCTGGCCACCTATCTTTTCATTACCACACCCACGATTATCTTGATTGGGGTGCTGCTGTTTTTCATCTTTTTCAGGACAGCGGTGAAGTCGCTGAAGTTCTATTCCATCTTCATCTTCCTCTATTCGTTCCTGTATTGCATCCACGAGGTGAAATTCAGCTACATGCGTCCGGATACCATGTGGGCCATCTACTATTTCATCTACCCGCTGTTCATGCTGATTGCCGTGAGTGGGGTGGAGTGTACCTTGCGGGCGGTGAATGACAAATACACCAACATTGTGATATTGGGTCTCATCGCGCTACTTTCCTGTCTGCCCATTCGCCATATCATGTTCAACAAGCCTGTCGTGTCGCTCTATTTCAACGAAATCTCCGGTGGCCTCAACAACGCGTATGCCAAGTATGAGCTGGACTGCAATGACGATGCCAACAAGACTGTCTGCCAGTGGCTCGTGCGTCATATCTACCGGGAGGATATCAGCAAGAATGTGGATGACAGTGTTGTCACTGTGGCTACCAATGGCAATGCGGCGTGTGCCCTGTTCTTCCAGCGGGAGAGCAGTATGATAAAGCTGCAATTTGTGCCGTATAGCAAAATGGACAGCACGTGGGATTATTATATGGACTTCTGTAGCAACATACCTCCGGTGCAACTTCGCAACGGCACTTGGCCCTCGGACCAGACCCTGTATCGGCTGAAGGTGGATTCCAAGCCCATAGTTGTCATATATCCGAACGCCTACAAGATTCGCCAGCGTGCCATCCGTGACAGTCTTGCGGCCTGCGAACAGGTACGCCTGGACAGTCTGGCTGTCATGCCGGTGCTTCCGGAAAAGAAGAAGTGATGATCCGGAGAGGTTATCTTGTTTTTTGCTATTTTTGCAAACCGATTGAAAAAATCATTTTCCTTTTATGATAGAATACAACACCAAACGAAACAAATTAGTTATCAAGGAGTATGGCCGCAACGTGCAGAAGATGATCGAGGATTGCATGGCCATAGAGGATCGCGAGAAGCGTAATGAGACGGCCCGTGCCATCGTGCGTGTGATGGACCAGCTCAACGAGGTGAAGGACCCTGCCAACGTGAACAAACGCGAATCGGTTGACTACTGGCACAAACTCTGGGACCATCTGTTCATCATGTCGGATTACGCCTTGGAAATTGATTCGCCGTTTCCGAAGCCTGTGCCCGAAGCCAAGGAGAAGGATGTGGTAAAGCCGGAATACAACAAGCATCATATCCGTCTGAGAACCTACGGGCGTAATATGGAAAACGTCATCAAGATGGTGTCCACCTATCCCGAGGATGTCCGCAACGTGCTGGTGCGTCCGCTGGCCAACCACCTGAAGATGATGTACCTGACCTATAACCGTGACTCGGTGAACGACGCGCTGATCGCGCATCAGATTAACGAGCTGTCAGACGGACTGCTCACCGTGCCGGAGGATTTCACGTTCGCTACCACCAACGCGTTGTTGCACACGGCCAACAGCAATGCTTCCTTCTACGTCACCCCGACCAAGAAAAAGAAGAAAAAGAAGAAGAAAAAAAAGAAGAAAGGCCCTATTAATTTATGAACATCATAGAAGTAGATCAGGTTACCAAAGCCTTCAGCAACCATCTGGCGTTGGACCGAGTGTCATTGTCCGTGCCGGAAGGTGTCATATTCGGTTTGTTGGGCCCTAACGGCGCCGGTAAAACAACCCTTATCCGCATTCTCAACCAGATCACTTTCCCCGACTCCGGGTCCGTCTTTTTCAAGGGACATCCCCTCAAGACCGACGACGTGCGCCAGATCGGCTACCTGCCGGAGGAACGAGGGTTGTACAAGAAGATGAAAGCCGGCGAGCAGGCCATGTACCTGGCCCGTCTCAAAGGACTGGACCGCAGCACCGCCAACCAGCGCCTGCGCGTCAAGTTCGAACAGTACGGCATCTTGGATTGGTGGAACCGTCCCGTGGAAGAGTTGTCCAAGGGGATGCAGCAGAAATTGCAGTTCATCACCACCATCCTGCACAAACCCTCCTTCATCATTCTGGACGAACCATTCAGCGGCTTTGATCCTATCAATTCCAATTTGCTGAAAGAAGAGATCCTGCAGTTGAAGAAAGAGGGGGCTACGATAATCCTTTCCACACACAACATGGCTTCGGTGGAGGAGATCTGCGATGAAATCGCGCTCATCAACCGTGCACAGAAGATATTGGAAGGCAACATCCATGATGTGAAAAACCGTTTCAAAAAGAACATCTACGCTATAGAGATGGCTTCAGACAGCCGCGACATGGAATCTCTGTTGCAGGACCGTTACGAGTTGATCGAAAAACAGGTCAATCCCAGCAGTGTGGGCTATTCTGTGCGCATCACCGACGCCAATCAGGTGAACGGACTGTTAGAACTCTTCATGGAAAACGGCAGCATACTTTCCTTTAGGGAAGTTCTGCCCACTATGAACGAGATCTTCATCGAACAAGTACAAACCTTTAACCAACAGAACAGCCATGAGTAGCAATATATCCCTGATAATCGGTCGCGAATACTTCACGCGCGTCAAGAAAAAGTCTTTCATCATCCTGACACTCTTGCTGCCGATACTGATTGCATCCCTCATTGTACTGCCAGTGCTGCTGGTTTTGTACAACGAGAAAAACCAGAGCGCGAATGTGCTGGTGGTGGACGACACGGATGTCTTCATCAATGCCTTCGAGGGCAGCGAGAAGCTCACCTTCAGCTACCAGTCCGGCGATATCAACCAGCTCAAGCAGGAGGCGTTCGATAGTGAAAAGTACGACTGCGTGTTCCATATCCTCAACAACAGCCAGGGCCTCAAGAGCAACCTCTATTACCGCGACAATCTGCCTTCCGGATTGCAAGGGAAATTGGAGAGCCAGATGAACGAGATCTTCTTCGATCGCATCTTGCAGGACTCTTTGAAGATCGAGCCTGCCAAATTCGAGAAACTGCAGGAACTCACCAAAGTGGATATCACCACCATACAGGTAGATGATAAGGGCCACGAACGCGAGAATGTGGCTGAGATGAATGAGGTTATCGGTATGATTTGCGGGTTCTTCATCTATTTCATCATCATCATTTTCGCCAGCCAGGTGTTGCGCGGCGTGTTGGAAGAGAAGACCAGTCGCATTGTGGAAGTGATCATCTCCTCCGTGAAACCTATGCAGCTGCTTATCGGCAAGATTGTGGGCATCGCCCTGGTGGGACTCACACAGTTCGCCATCTGGATTTTGCTGACCTTCGCCCTGTTGGGTGGCATCCAGCTGGTCGCCCCGAACCTGTTCCAGCAGGAGGCTGCCACGGAACTGGCCGCCGAAGCACAGGTAGGCATGCAGGACAACATCAATATTTTCCAGAAGATCAACGACTATTTTCCGGTCTCTTTTACCGAGATTATCCTCTGTTTCATCTTCTTTTTCATTGTCGGATATCTGATTTACGCCACATTGTACGCGGCCACCGGCTCGGTGGTGGACAATGAGAGCGATTCGCAGCAATACACCATGCCGGTTACTATCCCGCTCATGCTCTCCATCATCCTGATACCCTCCATATCCACCAATCCGAACGGGCAGTTGGCGTTCTGGTTTTCGATGATACCGCTCACTTCGCCCATCACCATGATGGTGCGACTGCCTTCGGGAGTGCCGCTTTGGCAATTGCTTACCTCCATGGGACTGGCCTTGCTGTTTTTGGTGTTCTGCGTGTGGTTTGCCGCCAAAGTCTATCGCATGGGCATTCTGATGTACGGCAAGAAAATCCGCTGGAATGAGATTTTCAAATGGCTGAGGAAGAGTTGAGAGTTTAGAGAATAATGATTTTTTTAGGATATGCTTTTTAAGAACGCTTTCGAACAAAATGCCGCACTGCACTTCGTGTATGAGCATCTTCAACTTACCTCCAATCTGGGGAGACATTATCTGTTGAACCTGCCGTTCTGCACCGATGCGGAAGTTTTGGAGGGGGAGTTTGACTTGGTTGATACAATCGTTTCGATTCTCCAGAACGAGGCATATCGCACCAAAATCACCCATATTCGCAATCATCTGCATCAGATTAACGACATCCGTCCCACGCTGGCAACATTGGCGGATGGTCGTGTTTTGGATGACATTCAGCTGTTTGAGATCAAGAAGACCGCCATCCTCACGCGCAAGATTGCCGACGACCTGCACGCCATTGAGTGCGACAGTTTCCCGTTGGCCAACATGGACGCGGTGGTGGCGATGCTGGATCCGGAGCACACAAACATCCCGCACTTTTACATATACTCGGCCTACGACCATGAGCTGGCCACTTGGCGCGAGCGCATCGATAATGCCCAAAGCGTGGCCGAGGCGGAAGAGTACCGTTTCCAGGCGCAGAAAGTGGAGGACCGCATACGTATGCAACTGTCGCAGCAGCTCATGCCGCATGGCAAGAGCATTGCCGACAACCTTGACATGTTGGCCCGTTTCGATCTCGTGCTGGCGAAGGCACGGCTTGCCCTCGAGTGGAAAGCCTGCCGGCCTGCCGTCGGGCAGCAAACAGCCCTGACCCAGATGATAAACCCAGAGGTGGACAGTGCACTGAAGGAGAGAGGCAAAGCCTTCCAGCCCATTGATATCCGCTTCGGCAACGAGGCCGTGCTCGTCACCGGCGCCAACATGGCCGGCAAGTCCGTGTTGCTCAAGACGGTTTCGCTGGCGCAGTATCTGTTCCAGTTCGGCTTCTTCATCCCCGCCGCACAGGCTACCCTCGCCATTGTGGATGAGGTCATCAGCAGCATCGGTGACAAGCAGTCGGAAACCAGCGGACTCTCCTCGTTTGCCGTGGAAATCCTGACTATCGACCGCATCATCAAAGCTGGCCGCCAGGGGCACAAGGTGCTTGCCCTGGTGGACGAGCTTGCCCGAACCACCAATCCCGAAGAGGGCAAGATCCTGGTGGGCAACTATCTCCGCTTGGCCGAGAAACTGCGTATCACCACGCTGGTGACGACGCACTACAGCGGCATACGCGCCACCTGCCGCCGCCTGCGCGTGAAGGGACTCCAACTGAAAGAGAACCAGGCTATCACGGTTGGCAATATCCACGACTATATGGATTACTCTTTAGTGGAGACCGACGCGGATGAGGTGCCCATGGAGGCCTTCAACATCGCCCGGCTGTTCGGGGTGGATGCGGAGTTGCTGGCAGATTGTTAATACCCCACACTGATGTGCGGGGTTAATAGAATGGTATCCCTTCGGGACACATTCAATGTAGTATTCAAAAAAAAGAGACGCGGTTACCGCGTCTCTTTTTTATTTTCGTTAATCGCTAATCGATTATCTTTCATTCGCGATTGCGGCTTGAGCAGCTGCTAGGCGGGCTACCGGCACGCGGAACGGCGAGCAGGACACGTAGGTCATGCCGGCTTTGTAGAAGAACTCCACAGAAGCAGGATCACCACCGTGCTCACCGCAGACACCGCACTTCAAGTTGGCGCGGGTGCTGCGACCACGTTCCACACCGAGTTTCACCAGTTGGCCTACACCCTCTTGATCCAACGTGTTGAACGGATCGGCAGGGATGATCTTCTGATCGACATACTCGTGAACGATAGCGTTTACATCGTCGCGGGAGAAGCCGAAGGTCATCTGGGTGAGGTCGTTGGTACCGAAGGAGAAGAACTGGGCTACGGAGGCAATCTTGTCGGCTACCAATGTAGCGCGCGGGATCTCGATCATCGTACCGAATAGATACTCGATCTTGACACCGAACTTGGCTTCCACCTCGGCCAATACGCGGTCGGCGATGGCTTTCTGGTGCTCCAGCTCCTTCACGTTGATGGTGAGCGGAACCATGATTTCCAAATGCGGGTCGAAGCCCTCTTGCATCAACTCGGCCGTGGCCTCAAACAGGGCGCGGAACTGGGTTTCGGTGATTTCGGAATAGATGATGCCGAGACGCACACCACGCAAACCCATCATCGGGTTCACCTCGTGCAGAGCATCGATACGCTTCTTGATCTCTTCGAAGCTGATGCCACGCTCTTTGGCTTTTTCGCGTTGTTTGTCTTCCGTTTGGGGAACAAACTCATGCAACGGCGGGTCCATCAAGCGGAAGGTGAGCGGTTTGCCGTTCATCACCTTCAACGTGCCCTTGGCGGCCTCCTTGATGTAGGGTTCCAGTTCCTTGAGGGCGGAAACGCGCTCTTCCAAGGTGTCGGAAAGAATCATGTTGCGCAGCTTCTCTAACGGTTTCTCGCTGTTCTTGCCGTAGAACATGTGCTCGATACGGAACAGACCGATACCTTCGGCGCCGAAGTTGATGGCGTTCTGCGCATCCTCCGGGTTGTCGGCATTGGTGCGCACACCCATGGTGCGGTATTTGTCCACAAGCTTCATGAACTCTTGGAACAAAGGATTTTCGGTAGCGTCAATCATCTTCACCTCTTCGGCATAGACCCAACCCTTGGAACCGTTCAGGCTCAGCAGGTCGCCCTCTTTGAAGGTTTGGCCGGCAATGGTGACGGTGCGGCTGGCCATGTCGATTTTCACGGCGTCGCAACCCACGATGCAGCACTTACCCCAACCACGGGCCACGAGAGCGGCGTGGGAGGTCATGCCGCCACGGGCGGTCAGGATGCCGGTTGCGGAACGCATACCCTCCACATCCTCAGGGTTGGTCTCCTCGCGAACGAGGATATTCTTGATTTTCTTCTCGGTATAAACTTTGGAAGTCTCGCTGTCCAATGCGATAACACCAACGGCACCGCCGGGGCCTGCGGGCAGACCTTTGGCGATAACAGCGTGCTTTTTCTCGTCAGCGGCATCCAGAATCGGGTGCAGCAGTTCGTCGAGTTGGGCAGGCGTGAGGCGCATCACCACTTCCTTCTCGTCAATCAGACCTTCGTGCAGCATGTCCAGTGCCATGGTTAGAGCGGCCACACCGGTACGTTTGCCCACGCGGCATTGCAGCATGTAGAGTTTGCCTTCCTGGATGGTGAACTCCACGTCAAGCATGTCGTGATAGTTTTTCTCCAAGATTTCGCGGATGTCGCAGAGTTCTTTATAAGTCTCGGGCATCAGCTCCTGCATGGAGTGCATCATCTTGTTCTGTTCGTTCTTGGTCTCGTCGTTCAGCGGGTTGGGGGTACGGATACCGGCCACCACATCCTCGCCTTGCGCGTTGATAAGCCATTCGCCGTAGAACTGGTTGTCTCCAGTGGCGGGGTTACGGGTGAAAGCCACGCCGGTGGCGGAGTTGTCACCCATGTTGCCGAACACCATGGCCTGCACGTTCACTGCGGTACCCCAGTCATCGGGAATACCTTCGATGCGACGGTAGGAGATGGCCTTCTTGCCGTTCCAGCTCTTGAACACGGCTTTGATACCGCCTTCGAGTTGGGCCTTGGCGTCATCCGGGAACTCGGTGCCGAGCACCTCTTTGATTTTGGCCTTGAACGCGTCAGCGAGTTTCAGCAGTTCTTCTGCGGTAATCTCGGTGTCGCTCTTGTAGCCCTTCATGGATTTGAACTCGTCGAGCATGTCATCCAGAATCTTGCGGATGCCCTTGCCTTCGGCGGGTTCGATGCCCTCGGCTTTCTCCATCACCACGTCGGCGTACATCATGATGAGACGACGATAGGAGTCATAGACGAAGCGGGGATTGTTGGTTTTCTTGATGAGACCGGGGAGCGTCTTGGAGCTGAGACCGATGTTAAGTACGGTGTCCATCATGCCGGGCATGGAGCTGCGTGCGCCGGAGCGGCAGGAGACGAGCAGGGGATTCTCGGCATCGTCGTATTTGAGACCCATGATGTTTTCCACGTTCTTCATGCCAGCCCAAACTTCATCCATCAAGCCTGCAGGAAGTTCGCAGTTGTTGGCGTAATAAGCGGTGCAGCATTCCGTGGTGATGGTCAGACCGGCGGGAACCGGCAGGCCGAGGAGGCACATCTCAGCAAGGTTGGCACCCTTGCCACCGAGAAGGTTTTTCATGTCAGCTTTACCCTCAGCGGTCTTCCCTCCAAAGGTATAAACGTACTTAACGTTACTCATATTCAAGGTTTTAAGTTAATAATTAGGGTTCGTTTTTTTGAAGGTGCAAAGATAAGAAAAAAATCCTTACATCCCCATCCCCTGGCCACCGCCTCCCTGGGCTTGCGCCTGCGCACCCTCCAGCTCCATCTTACCGAACTTGAAGGTGATACCCGCGCGGATGCTGCGCCCCATCCAGCTGCTCCAGCTGGTGCTGTTCGAGCTGTAATAGGGATTGTTGATGTCGGTGGTGGTCTTGTTCCAGTTGAAAATGTCGTGCACATCCAGATGGATGGATATGCGGCGCTTCCAGAACTCGGCACGCAATCCGGCATCGATGCTGTAGCGCGGGCGCGTGACCGTGAACATGGACACACTCTTGGAACTGTAATTGGCCGAGGCGTTCACCTCCAGCACATCCCACATCTTTGCCCAGAAGTTCAGACGGAAGCTGTAACCCAAATTATCGACCGTGTATGGTGTTTCCTCTTTACGGAATTGGAAAGAGGATTTCATGTAATAGACATTGGCATAGAACCGGATGTTCATGAAGGCTTTGAGGCGGTACATCACATTGAGTTCCGCGCCCGTGTTGAGCGACTTGCCTGCATTCACCGGCATTGTGAAGGTGACATAACGTCCGAAGAAAGGACTGTAGGCCACATCCGACTGCGAACTGAACTCATCCTTGCTGTTCTTGAACCAGGCATTGATACCGACATTGCCGAACTTGTTGATGTACTTGGTCCAGCCGGCCTCTATGGAGTTGGTGAACGTTTGCAGCAAATCGGGATTGCCAGTGCTGTACTCATCCTCTCCGTAATCAATGTAAGTGGTAAGGTCATCACCATCGGGATTGTTCACGCGGCGTGTGTAGCTGAGCTTGAAGTTGTGCATGTTCTTGGTGCGATAGCTCAGATGGAGGGAAGGATAAAGTCCCCAATATCCCTTGTGCACATTGTCAGCAGGCGAATTGAGCATCAGCAGGTTGTATATTTCATACTCCGTACGCAGGCCACCCTTGAGGGTGAAACCGCCAAAACGATGTTGCAACGTCACGTATGCGTCAACGCTGCCATTGTGGGCCCGCACATCCTTGGAACGCAACTGGTCCATCACGTACTCGTCCGTGGAAAAAACTAACGTGTCAAGCCGGTAATAATTCAAACGAGGATCATAGCTTCCCGACACACCCAATTCAATCTCCCCGTCCTTGTGGTAAGGAATAGTGTAGTCAATGGAGGCATCAACCCCCACCATGCTGTACTTTTGTTTATATCTTTTATTCTTGTCCAAATGGTCCATAAAGAGATAGTCACGGACATCGTCACCGCTGCTCTTGCTTGCCCAAGACCAAAAACTCGCGTCGGTGCTGATTTTGTGCCCCCTGCTGTTGAACTTGTGCTCGTACCAGAGTCCGCCGTAACCGCCAGCACCTGTGTAGTGGGAAACCTGATTGTGATAATATGAACGGTCGCTAGGGTTGAAGATATACTCTTGGTAATAAGTGGAATCCGAAAGAGTGTGGCTTCCAATTTGAGGGTAAGTCCCTGCCCAAAAGTAAAGACTGTTCATGGTGTCCGGCGAATATGAACCGTTTATATACACGCCAATGTTGTGCGAGGGTTGTCGGATTTCGTAGATGCTATGGGTGGTGCTGGAGGTGTCTCCCTCATTAGTCAGAATGGTGCTGAAGGATTCGTTCATGTCCTTGTTGATGCTGTAGGAGTAGTTGAGGTAAGTGCTGATGGAGAACTTCTCGTTGGCATAGACGTATGAGACAAAGGGGGTGATGTCGGGTGTGGAGGAACCGCGCAAGCCGAAGCTGAGAAAGCTGTTTTTCTTGATTTTGGAAGTCGTGATGATGTTGATGATGCCGCCGTTGCCCTGTGCGCTGTAGCGTGCGGAGGGGTTGGTGATGACCTCTATTTTCTCAATGCTGCCCGCAGGCATCTGCTGGATGAACTGCTTGAGCGCCTCGGCATTCATGTTGGAGGGCTTGTTGTTGATCCAGATCTCCACGGAGGAGACGCCGCGCAGGGTGACGTTACCCTCCACATCCACCTCCACGCCAGGCGCATTCTGCAGGGCGTCCGCCGCTGTACCCGACTGCATCGTGGGGTCCTCGGAAACATTGTATAGCGTCTTCTCTCCATCCACCATATAGAGCGGTTTCTCGCCGATAATCTTCACTTCCTCCAAATCGGTGCTGGTCTTGCGCATGGGAATGTCACCCAGGTCAATGGTGCGCTTGTCGCCACCCACTGTCACCGGCACGCTGGCGCGCTCGTAGCCGACAAGTGTAGCCACCAACAGGTAATCGCCGGCGGGGATATCCGTGATCCGGAACGTGCCCTGCGCGTCGGTCAGCGACTTGCCCACCATCCGGGCGGTGGAGTCTGGTGTCATCAGCAGCACGGTGGAAAACATCACCTTCTCTTTGTTCAGAGAGTCCACCATGGTGCCTGAAATCGTGTATTGGCTCTGGGCGAATAGAAGATTTGCCATTGTGAGCAGCAGGAAAAGGAGGAGAAACCGTCTCATAGGATGCTGATTAAAAAATACTTTCAATTAACGAAAGTATGACGTTAAAATTGCAAGATAGGGCCAGAAAAATTCATTCAAAGTATGAGATCGGGTTGCACATACGATTTTTGTATCTTTGCCGCAAGAATCGAAAGCATTGGAATATGAAACTGAAATTCTCCATACTATTCATCATGGCGGCAATGTTGTCGGGAACAGTATCCGCCAAGTCGGTGGATTCAACCACAGCTTGCACGGTTGCGTCCCGCTTTTTTGCCCTGAAATACAATCACGCCTCGAAATCACTGAACCCTGTTATTGCATACACCGCCCCAATGATAGGTGGTAATAACGGTTCAACACCCAGTTTCTATGTTGTTAACTTCGACCCTGATGGCTTTGTCATCGTGGCGGGCGATGACAGAGTACAACCTATCCTGGCCTTTTCCGACGAAGGGGCCTTTGTCACCGAAAACATTCCCGCCCATATACGCTTTTTCTTGGATGGATATACTGAATATATTCAATATATAATTGATAAACAACAATATAGAGACGAGATTGCTCAGCAAAAATGGGAGGCATTGCTTTCAGAAAACGCTCTCGGACCAAAAGACGGGGATGTGGTAGTTGCCCCATTGCTGGGCAATAACAAATGGGACCAGACCAAGTATTATAACAACCTCTGTCCCGCCGATGCGACTGGAAACCCTGCTTATGGCGGCCACGCGGCTGTAGGGTGCGGTGCATTGGTCATGGGACAAGTGATGCGCTATTGGCAATTTCCTTCCACAGGCAGAGGGAACCATTCCTATAGCTGCAACTATGGTACCCTCTCTGCCAATTTCGGCGCCACGACCTACCATTACGAAAATATGCCCGACAAACTTACAAATGCTTCTCATCCGGATAGTTGTGTTGAAGCTATTGCCACATTGCTGTTCCATTGTGGGGTCGCCGTCAACATGAATTACGGTCCGGCTGCGAGTGTGGCCAACTCCAACCGTATTGTGTACGCTCTCTCGAATTATTTCCGTTTCCCCACTACAATACAATACATTGAGCGTGGGAGTCTTTCCTCTGCTGTTTGGCTAAATTACTTGAAAAGCGAACTAGATGAAGGTGCACCCTTTATGTACGGTGGAAGCGGAAACTACGGTGGACATGTCTGGGTTTGTGATGGTTACCGAGACGACGATTATTTCCATTTCAACTGGGGATGGAGCGGGCAGCAAAACGGTTTCTATGCACTAACCAACTGCAGTACATACGGTTTCAACAGCAACCACGCCATCATCATAGGCATCCGGGGGCCGGAATTGCCTGCCGCTATCGGGGAACACAATGGGAGAAATGTCAAGATTTATCCCAACCCAACCTCAGGCATTGTGCATGTGAACGCTGAATCACAGTTGGTATCGGAAGTGCAGGTTTTTGACATGTTCGGAAAAATGCTTTTTCGCAAGAGCGTGGGAGAAAATGAGTTTGCAGTTGATTTGTCCAGATATCATGCCGGGACATACATGCTTCGGATAATCTCCAGAGATGGTGTTGAGACTGTCAAAATAGTAAAATTCTAGGACTTGACAGGAATTTGGAAACAGGTCGCAACGACCTAACAACCTTGTTTGATAAAAAAATGTAGAGACGCAAAATTTTGCGTCTCTACATTTTTTTGTAACCTTAACAATAAACGTTATTTCTGGATCCGGATTCTCGCATCCACGGCAGTCACGTAGCGTGGGTTGCCGAGCAGCGGGTTGAGGTCCATCTCCACGATTTCGGGAGCGGCCTGCACCAGCGCGCTCACGCGGGCCACCTGGTCGGCATACAGGTCGATGTTGACGGGCTCCTGGCCACGCACACCTTGCAGAATCTTGTAACCACGCAATTTCGTGAGCATCTGCTTGGCCTCCTCAGCCGTGATGGGTGCCAGTGCGGACTGCACGTCCTTGAGCACCTCGATGAAGATACCGCCCAGACCGAAGAATATCTGATGGCCGAACTTGTCGTCGCGGATGGCTCCGATATAGACATCTGTACCGTCCAACATCGGGTACATCTCCACGGCGTATGTCTCGGGGATGACGATAAGACGGTCGAACTCCTTGGCCACTGTGTCCAAATCCTTGACACCCAGTGTCACACCGCCCACGTCGGACTTGTGAAGCGGACCCACGACCTTCATCACCAAAGGCACGTCCTTGGAGCAGCCCACCTCTTTGGCGAATGCCAGCGCATCCTCTTTCTTGGAAACCTCCACGGATTTCTTGCGGGAGATGCCGGCAGCGTCCAGAAGCTCGTTATAATCAGCAATCTCCAGGTATCCGCTCTCGCACTTCTCAATAGTCTTGCGGATGCGGGCCACGTCAACCTGCGGCAGATCCACATGCTCGGGCTGGGATTTCGGCGTGTTCCACACTTTGACGAGGGCATTGCCCAGCACACACTCCTCGGGGAAGTTGATGCGTCCCTTGGCGATGAAGTCCTCAATCTCCTGTTTCACGTTGATAATGGACGGCAACACGGGGAAGATGGGCTTCTTGCAGGTCTTCATCTTCTCGTCGAGCAGGTCGTAAACCTCCTTGTTGGAGAAGAGACCCGGTGAGCCGAAGATGACCACGGAGAAGTCGATGTCAGTGTATTCGTTTTCGACAGCGTCGATAATATAGCCGAGTTGTTCGGCGGTGCCGGTGGCGAGGAAGTCGATGGGGTTGCCCACGGAAGAGCCGGCGAAGAGTTTCGAGAGCAGAGCGGGGCTGGCGGGGTGGTCCTTCAACGGGGGCACCTCCATGCCGCCGTTGCTCAGCACGTCGGTCAGCATCACAGCGGGACCGCCGGCGTGGGTGATGACGGCGCAACGCTTGCCCTTCAGTTCTGGATGCATGAAGACGGCGCAAACGGTGGTGAGTTCCTGGCGGTTGTGGCAGCGCACGATGCCGGCTTTCTGGAACAGGGCATCGACAGCGGCATCGTTGGTGGCCAGGGCACCGGTGTGCGACGAAGCCGCACGCGAGCCGGCAGCCGAGCCGCCCGACTTGATGGCCGCAATCTTGCAACCCTTGTTGATGAGGTTGCGGCTATGCTTCAGCAACCGCTGCGGGTCGCCGATTTTTTCCATGTAAAGCATGATGACATGGCTCGATTTCTCAGGGTCGAATGTTTCGTCCAGATGTTCGAGCACGTCCTCAATGCCGAGTTGGGCACTGTTGCCCACAGCCCATACGCTGTTGAATTTCAAACCGTTGCTCATACCGTACTCCTTGATGAATACAGCCGTGGCACCAGAACCTGTGATGAAATCGACACCGCGCGGGTCGAGTTTCGGAATCGGGGTATCGAAACAACCACTGTAGTTGGTATTGAGGAATCCGGTGCAATTAGGGCCGATGAGCGAGCCGCCCACGGCGTTGATGGCATCCACGATGTGCTTCTCAATGGCAGCGCCCTCGGCGTTCTCCTCCGAGAATCCTGCACTGACGATGATGAATCCTTGGGTTCCCTTCTGCTGCGTCAGCACGTCCACCGTATGGGCGCAGAACTTGGCCGCGATGCAGAGGATGGCACAATCGACCTGCGGCAGGTCTTCCACCTGCTTGTAGCACTTGATGCCCTGCACTTCGTCCTCTTTGGGATTCACGGCATAGACTTCGCCCTTGAAGGCACTCTCCAACAGGTTTTTCAGGGCCTTGCCGCCCGGTTTGTGAATGTCACTGGATGCACCGCACACCACGATGCTCTTGGGAGCTATGAGCTTGGAATTTATCATAAGGGTTTGTAAAGTTTAAAGGTTTATAAAGAATAAAAGGAGGGAAAGGATTCTTTCCACTCGGGATTTTTTCGGGTGCAAAGGTACACAAAAAATTTCACCCGAAAGATGGGAGATTTGGTTTGTTTATTATGTTGATAATATTTCAGTTTTTATAACGCATCATTCAGGACCGTTTTTTATATATTTGCGGTCTTGGAAAAAAACGTTATAATAGTTATGAAAAAGATTTCCTTAATATTGTTTTTCAGTGTGTTAACAGTATCTTTATTTGGACAATCCGCCGTGGTACCTGCCGGTGGCACGGCTTCTGGGAATGGCGGTTCTGCCACTTATACCGTGGGTCAGATTGCCGACCAGCGGATGGAATCCACAGGCAAGTACATAATCGAAGGTGTGCAGCAGCCGTACGAAATCTCAACTGTGGGCGTGAATGATTATCCTGGCATCCAGTTGGAGGCTGTCCTGTTTCCCAACCCGACCCTCGACTACGTGAACCTGCGCATCTCCAACTTTGAGATTCCCGAGCACGGCTTGACCGCCCAGCTGTATGACAATAACGGCCGCCTGCTCAAGGTGTTCACAATCACAGACCTGCTGACCAAAATGGACCTCTCTGTCTATCCTTCCGCTACCTACCAATTGCGTGTGATGGACGAGAAACGTCAGTTGAAGACATTCCAGATTGTGAAGAACAAATTTTAATGATTGAACGTTGGGGCGTACAACGTGCGTCTCGGGGTGGAATGTGTAATAGGGTTAATATTGAAATATCGTATAAAGAGTTATTTTTTCGCTTTTAATTTTTCAAGGATATGAAAACCAAGATTGCAATCATAGGCTATGGCAACATAGGAAAGGCTGTGGAACAAGCCGTTCTGGCCGCTGACGACATGCAGTTGGCCGGCATTTACCATCATAATGACAACTTGGATGCGTTGGACGCCGATGTGGCTGCGCTCTGCACGCCCACCCGCGAGGTCCCCGCGTTTGCGGAGAAGCTGCTGCGCAAGGGCGTCTCCACGGTTGACAGTTTCGACATACATGGGCAGATCTTCGATCTGCGCAAGCGTCTGGCGCCCATCGCGAAGGAGCAGCAGGCGGTCAGCATCATCGCCGCGGGCTGGGATCCGGGCTCCGACTCCATGGTGCGTGCCCTTTTGTTGGCGCTTGCCCCGAAGGGCATCACATACACCAACTTCGGCCCTGGCCGCAGCATGGGGCACACCGTGGCCGCCAAGGCCATCCCCGGCGTGAAGGACGCCCTCTCGATGACCATCCCTTTAGGCACAGGCATTCACCGCCGTATGGTCTATATTGAACTGGCAGACGGCGCCGACTTTGCCACTGTGGAGAAACTGCTGCTGCAGGATGACTATTTTGCCCATGACGAGACCCATGTAATTCCGGTGCCCTCCATCGATGCGCTCAACAATGTGGCGCATGGCGTGCACCTGACGCGCTCCGGTGTGAGCGGGGACACCCATAACCAGCGGTTTGAGTTCGACATGGAGATCAACAACCCTGCGCTCACGGGACAGGTGCTCGTGTCGTGCGCGCGCGCTGCCGTGCGCATGAAGGCCGAACAGTGCCACGGCGCGTTCACCATGATCGAGATTCCGCCTATCTACCTGTTGCCAGGTAGCGAGGAGCAACTCATACGCAGTCTTGTGTGATTTTTCAAAAAAAAACCACGTCGTGAAAACGGCGTGGCATTGGAAAATCGGCCGGAAAGAAGTTTATCTACTTTCCGGCTGATTCTATTTTAAGCTGAACTTGTTGATGCTCAATCCGTTCTTGTTGATTCCGGAAACATAGATGTGATCATTGTCGGAAAACTCGATAGCACGCATCACTTGGTCTCCGTTGGGTAGCACCTGCTGGGTGACTTCCTGGTCTGGTGCAAGCCTCATAAGCACACATTTGGCTTCAGTGTTCATTTTCAGACCACCCATGTTGCACACCGCTCCGCTTCCGGGGTAGGGTACGTTTTTGGGGTTGTCATTAAAAAGGAAGTACATGTCGTTGCCATTTGCGATGGCAGAGTAGGATATGTTATTGAGAAGCCAGTCGTCGGGAAGGATGGCGCCGCCGCCGATCTGCTGCTTGTCGATCATGGAGAAGTCTGTTGTCCCGTCAGTGCGAAGGGTGGCTGCCAGAATGTTCTTAGTCAGAAGCTGATACGTGGTGCTGTTGGTGTTCATGTCGCGGATGGCCTTCACAAACTGGTGCTCGCCGCAAAGCACAATGGCGCCGTTCTCCAACTCAAACATTTTGAGGGCGGCAATGGAATACTGTTGGTTGCCGAGCACCCATGCCAGGCGCGCAGGCGCTTTCTTTTGCGCGTAGTTGCTGCTGAAATCGAAACTGTTGCCGGAAGAGAAATTCTCTTGTTTGGTGTCGAAGGTGTAGAAGAAGTAGCCGTTCGACTGGGTCATGATGTCCTCGTAAGTGTCGGTGAAAAAACCACCAATAGCCAGATTGCCGTCCGAGAGCACTTTGGCGATGAAGTTCTGGGGTTTGCCGAAGGTAAGGTCGGCGGAGTAGGTCTGCGATCCGTCACCATTGGTCTTGATAACCAGAAACTGCACATCAGATACTTTCTTGCCCCTCACGTTGCAGGTGTAAGCCGGAATGTAGAGGTCTCCATTGTTGTCCACGGTGATGTCACCCAGCGAAAAGGCCTCGCCGCTGAATTTCGGGGTCACGGCTCCGCTCCATACAAATTCGCCCTGACTGTCCACCACCACGGCGAACAGGTTTTCAAGCTGGCTGTTTTTGCCTGTAACGGTGACCAGAGAGGCCAGCATCTTGCCGTTGGGCGAGGTGGCGGTCTTGAATTCCGGCCAGAAGTGCGGGTTTGCAGTTGTGCTCACGGAGTTGATGTCCGTAACGGAAACTTCACTTTCGCTCTTGTTGAGCGTTCCGATGGAAAAATTCACCACATCCCCTTTCTTGTTCATACTTTGGTAGAGGGTGACAATCTGATCGTCGGTGTTGAGCGCCCCCAAGAAGGTATGCATGCCCGAAACGGTGACAGCCATATCTTTGACAGTAAGATTGTCTTTTTCTATGGTGTAGATGTGGTCGGTGTAGCTTTTGGGCTTGCTTATCGAATTCGGGCGGGCGTTGGCGAAGTAGTAGTTGTTGTTGTCATCTTGCGCGATAGGAATCCCGTTGATAGAGTTGCGCATTAGCCACGCGTTTTGCGGCGATTTCAGCAGGAATTTCTGTTGTGAAAACGCAGACAGGGTGATGAAAATTCCGATGCAAAGAAGAATTGTCTTTTTCATGATGTTTTGATTTTAAGTGAATAATGGGCACAAAGATAGTGCTTTTTTTGAATGGTGAAAAGAAAAACGGGGCGCAGCCCCGTTTTTCTTCTTTGTTATGTAGAATAAGAATGTTATTCGAATGAAAGAATGGCCTCTTTGATCTTCGCGATGGCGTCGCGGAGTTCCTCTTCGGTGATGACCAATGGAGGAGCGAAGCGGATGATGTGCTGGTGGGTCGGTTTGGCGAGCACGCCCAGCTCTTTCATCTTCACGCACACATCCCAAGCCTCTTTGCCGTTGGTGGGTTGGATGATGATGGCGTTCAGCAGGCCCTTGCCGCGCACTTGTTTGATGAGCGGGCTGTTCACCTTGTTCATCTCGTCGCGGAAGATCTTGCCAAGGTATTCGGCACGCTCGGCGAGTTTTTCCTCTTTCACCACTTCGAGGGCTGCGATACCCACGCGGCAGGCAACCGGGTTGCCGCCAAAGGTGGAGCCGTGCTCACCCGGCTTGATGTTGAGCATGATGTCGTCGTCAGCCAGCACGGCAGACACCGGCATGGTGCCACCGGAGAGGGCCTTGCCGAGGATGAGGATGTCAGGACGCACGCCTTCGTGGTCGCAGGCCAGCATCTTGCCCGTACGGGCGATACCGGTTTGCACCTCATCGGCCATGAACAGCACGTTGTGAGCCTTACAGAGATCGTAGCATTTCTTCAGATAACCCTCGTCGGGTACATATACGCCAGCCTCGCCTTGAATGGGCTCCACGAGGAAACCGCAAACCATGGGATCTTCCAGGGCTTTTGCCAGGGCGTCAACATCGTTGTACGGGATTTTGATGAAACCCGGGGTGAACGGACCGAATCCTGCGTAAGCGTCAGGGTCGATGGAAAGAGAGATGATGGTGATGGTACGTCCGTGGAAGTTGCCTTCGCAGACGATGATCTTGGCCTGGTTCTCAGGAAGGCCTTTCTTGTCGTAACCCCAGCGGCGGGCGAGTTTCAGCGCGGTCTCGTCAGCCTCTGCACCGGAGTTCATCGGCAGAACCTTGTCATAACCGAAGGTCTCGGTGATGTATTTCTCGAAAGGTCCGAGGCAGTCGTTGTAGAAAGCACGAGAGGTGAGACAAACCTTTTGGGCCTGATCCATCATGGCACCCACGATCTTGGGATGGCAGTGACCTTGGTTAACGGCGGAGTAGGCGGAGAGGAAATCGTAGTATTTCTTGCCTTCCACGTCCCATACGAACGGTCCCTGGCCACGGGAGATGACCACGTCTAACGGATGATAGTTATGGGCGCCGTATCTGGCTTCCATATCAATTGCCTGCTGGCTGGATGTAATTTTTTCTACCATAATACATGAAATTTAAATTATTGTTGTTGTTAATGAATTCAAAAAGGAGGGTGCAAATATAGAAAATTTTCGGATATGGAGTTGTCTAAAATATAATGCCGTCATCTGCCGTCAACTTGTCAGTGAAAAAATGTATTTTTGCGGCACAACGAACTCCAATCTCCCTGTGCTGTGGATGCGCTGAAAATTTTTCACCTCTGTCTTACGACCGCCGAATTCCTGGCTGGCTCGGCATTTGTGTTGTACCGCTTGCTCCAGGTTACCAACCGGGCTTGGCTGCGAAAAATCGCCTGTGGCCTTGTGGGCTTCATGTCCGCGTTCTTCATCTTTGTGATGATATTGCGTACACACAACGCAGGCGCGTGGTACCTGCCCCTGCAGGCCGTGAATTACACTTGGGTGATTTTCGTGTTCTATATGCTCGTCTTCATCCTTGCCTTGGACGCTTTTCGCCTGGCTTTGCATGCTTTTCCGAGAGGCCGGGCATGGAAACAACGCCGGATGGACGGAATCCGCCGGGCCTATTACAGCATCTGCATCTTGTCGGTGCCTCTTCTGATTACCTACGGTTTTATCCATTTCCAGCATCCGGTGGTGAAAACTGTGACTATGGAGGTGGACAAGCCTGTGCCTGATTGGCGCATAGTGGTGGTCAGTGACCTGCATATCGGCACCATGTCGGCCAGTACCCTGCAACGGCGCGTTGAGACTATCAACCAGCTGAAACCTGACCTTGTACTCATGCTGGGCGACCAATTTGTGATTGATTGGCGCGATGTGGAGAAAATGGGGTATGGTGTTGCCCTTGGCCGGCTTCACGCCGAAAAAGGGATTTTTCTTGTCAACGGGAATCATGAGTACTATCACGGGTATCCGCACAATACCAACCCGGAATACAGGGAACTTTTGGACAAATGGCATTTTACGGTACTGGAAGATTCGGTGGCCTTTGTGGATAACCGATTGGCTTTAGTGGGCCGGGATGATACCACCAACCGCAAACGGGCTGCGTTGGAAACCCTGATGGCCGATATTCCGCCGGACATGCCGGTTATTGTCATGGATCACAATCCTAACGGCATGGCATCCGCTGAACGTTGTGGCGCAGACATCCAGTTGTCGGGACACCAGCACAACGGGCAGGTGGTGCCGTTGAACCTTTGGGGCCGCTTCGGCAGTTGGATGAAGGGCAAACTGTATTACGGCTATGAGAAACGGGGTACCACCCAATATTATGTAACGGGTGGTGCAGGCTCTTCAGGAGCACCTGTCAGAATCGGCACGGATGCCGAGATTGTGGTACTGAAGGTGAGACCGATTGCTGCCTCTCATGCCGGATGTTTAGAGTAAATTTTTTTTTGTATCTTTGCCCGCTTTAATTAAAATATGGTTATTATGAAAAAGTTTTTCCTCTTCCTTGCCATAGCCGCAACGGTCGCGATGACGTTCTCATCCTGCAAACCCGACGATGAAATTTATAATCCCAAGTGCAAGATCAGCAAAATATGGTATTACAGCAACAGCGATTGGGAGAACCCCGATGTGAGGTTTGTGTATGGAAAGAAGGGTGTGCTGGACAGTATCCGCTTGAAAGGGGGTGCATCGTTCCTGTTTGAGTACAACAAGGACAAAACCGTCTCCAAGATTGTGAGCGACGACTCTTTGTGCGTTGAGGTAATCGAGTTGAGCTACACCGACCGTCTGGTGGACAAGATAGTCTATTCCGTGGATGGCCAGGTGCGCAAGGAAATTACGTTCAAGCGCGATGCGGAGACTACCCGTATTACCGACATTGAGGAAATTTATGACAAGGAGTTCTATGAGGGTCTCATCTATCAGAAAAAGAGCCGTCTGTACAACACTTTCTTAGGTGATGCTGACCAGGCCCACGAGTGGATACAGCGTGTGCCTACCAAGGATCTGACCGTCCGCTGCACCAAGAAAGTGAAATACGATCCGGGCAAAAAGGAGAAATACCTGAATATCGCAGAGGTGGTGGAGTATTTCCCCAACCTGAACCAGGAAATCGTGCATACTTACACCTACGATTTGGAAACCTATAATCCCTACTACGGATTGCAATATGCATACGCCGATCTCTCCGGCTATTATGTCAACAATGTGAAGAAGGAGACTCAGACGGTGAAGACCAACGGAATGCAGACCAAGTATGTGGAATATACCTACGACTATTCGGGATTGAATTTTATCAACAACAAGAAGTATCCTCGCCAGTTTACGAAGACTTCCAGCGAGAATAACATACCGAGAAACATCTATATACTCTACGTCAAGTAATCCTTAGACTATGAAATTTCACGAGGCAGGAAGGGTCAGCATTACCGTCTGCATACTATTGGTCCTCATACTTACTATCTGTTATGTACTGTTTCTGGCGAACTTATGGTGGGTGAATCTCATCTTCTATGCCTTGATGGTGACAGTTGCTGGAATTGTCATCCGTTTCTTCCGGGTTCCGTACCGCATCGTCAACAAGGTGGAAGACGGCGTACTTGCCCCGGCTGACGGCACTATTGTGTTTGTGGGCCCCGCCTTCGAGTACGAGTATTTCAAGGACGAGCGGATCAAGATTTCAATATTCATGTCCATCAACAATGTGCATGTGAATAGTTATCCCATAGACGGCACGATAGAGTATATCGCTTACCATCCCGGCAAGTACCTGTTGGCCAAGCGGCCCAAATCGTCGGTGGACAACGAGCACAACACGATTGTAGTGGCGAAGAACGAGCAAGAGAAAGTGCTCTTCCGCCAGATTGCGGGCTTCGTGGCCCGGCGCATCATCAGTTACCCGGAGGTCGGCGATGCGGTGAACCAGGGCGAGGAGGTCGGCATGATCAAGTTCGGTTCCCGCGTGGACGTGTTCCTGCCGCTCGGTGCCCAAGTGGCGGTGAAGAAAGGGGATAAGGTGGTGTCGAAGAAAACGGTCCTGGCTTACTTTTAGTGCAATATGAAGCTGAGTGTTATCATCGTGAACTATAACGTGGCCCACTTTCTGGAGCAGGCCTTGAACTCCGTGTTCAAAGCCCTGAAGAATGTGGACGGAGAGGTGTTCGTGGTGGACAACAACTCTGTAGATAGCTCCGTGGCGATGGTGCAGGCCAAGTTTCCGCAGGTGCATCTGATTGCCAACAAGGAGAATGTGGGCTTCTCGAAAGCCAATAACCAGGCTATCCGTCTTTCGCAGGGCGAATATGTGCTCCTGCTCAACCCCGACACAGTAGTGGAGGAGGACACTTTCGAAAAATGCATCCGCTTCATGGACGAAACCCCCGATGCCGGCGGCCTCGGCGTGAAGATGGTCAATGGCAAGGGCGAGTTCCTGCCAGAATCCAAACGCGGCATTCCGCTACCTTCAGTTGCCTTCTACAAGCTGTTCGGGCTTTCCAAACTCTTCCCCAAATCCCAGCGCTTCGGCGCATATCACCTTACCTATCTCGACGAAAATGAGATTCACTCGGTTGAGGTGTTGGCCGGTGCTTTTATGCTGTTGCGCAAAAGCGTGCTCGACCAAATTGGCCTTCTGGACGAGGACTATTTCATGTACGGTGAGGACATCGACCTCTCATACCGAATCCTCAAAGGTGGGTATAAGAACTATTATTTTCCAGAGACCAGAATTATTCATTATAAGGGCGAGAGTACCAAGACCGGCAGTCTCAACTATGTGCATGTTTTCTACAAGGCCATGCAGATTTTCGCCCAAAAGCATTTTTCACAGAAAAACGCCCGGCTGTTCAACAGCTTGATCAACTGCGCGATTTGGTTCCGAGCGTCGTTGGCGGCACTCAAACGCATTTTCAGCCGCCTACTGCTGCCGCTGATAGACTTTGTATTCATTTATGCCGGCGTGTTTGTGCTGTCACAGTATTGGGACCACAACATCCTCGCGGCGCGCAACAGTTCTTTCCCGGACTACTATTATTATATTATTATACCGATTTACATTCTGGTTTGGCTGTTGTCGATGGCCTTTTGCAAGGGATACCGCAAGCCCGCGCGCCTGTCCAATGTCAACAAGGGCATTTTCATAGGCACGGTGGCCATATTGCTGGTATATGCCCTGTTGCCCGAGACCCTGCGCTTCTCGCGTGCGGTGGTGCTCATGGGCACCATGTGGACCGTCATCATCGTGAACTTGATCCGCTATGTGATGGGCAGGCTGCACCTCAGGGGAGGCGGCCTTACGACCGATAGTGGCCGGCGCCTTGCAGTGGTCGGCACCACGGAAGAGGCTGAACGCGTGCTCGGCCTCGTGCGCATGATGGAGGTGAAGAGCGATTTTGCCGCCATCATAACCTTGGAGAAGGAAAACAACCCCGCTTCGACGGTGATTGGACACTTGAGCCAGATGTCTGACCTGATACCGCTGTATCATCTCAACGAAATCATCTTCTGTTCCCGCGATATGGCCGCCGACCGCATCATTGACTGGATGTGCCAGTTGCGTACCTTCCAGTTGGAGTACAAGATCGCGCCGGAGGACAGTCTTGCCGTCATCGGCAGCGACTCCATCTTTGCCTCGGATGATATCTACACCATACCGGTACACGCCATCGTGCAGAAAGAGAACTTGCGCCACAAACGGCTTTTCGATATGGGCATGTCCTTGTGCTTGCTGCTCCTGTTGCCCATAGATATCTGGTTCGTGGAGAGCAAGGGCGGCTTTGTGCGCAACATTTTCTCCGTGCTGTCGGGCAAGAAAAGCTGGGTGGGATGCCAACTCAGAAACCAAGACTCGGTGGCGGGCGTGCTGCGCCCGGGTGTGCTCTACCCGTTGGATGCTTTCGCAGGGCACATTTTCCCGGAGGATATGATTGCCACCGCCGACCGGCTCTATACCCAGGATTATAAGGTGAAAACGGATTTTGTGACGATGATGAAGGGATTCCGTTTTTTAGGAAGATGAGAGATTAGAGTTTAGAGATATTAGTAAAAACATAAAATTATAAGACAATGAATTTTATTGAGCAAATTATTGAAGAAGACATTCAGAACCGAAAGAACGATGCGAAAGTACACACCCGTTTTCCGCCGGAACCGAATGGCTATCTGCATATAGGCCACGCCAAGTCCATCTGCCTGAACTTCGGTATGGCGAAGAAATACAATGGCAAGTGCAACTTGCGTTTCGATGATACCAATCCCGTGAAGGAAGATACCGAGTATGTGGATTCCATCCGTGAGGATATCAACTGGTTGGGCTTCCAGTGGGCGGAAGAACATTATGCTTCCGACTATTTCGACCAACTCTATCTGTGGGCAGAGCAGCTGATTACGGAGGGACTTGCGTACGTGGATGACCAGACACAGGAGGAGATCAGCAAGGGCAGGGGAGTGCCCACCGCACCAGGTGTGGAGAGTCCCTACCGCAACCGCACCGTGGAGGAGAACCTCGACCTGTTCCGTCGCATGCGCGCGGGCGAGTTTCCCGATGGATCACGTGTGCTGCGCGCCAAGATTGACATGGCATCGCCCAACATGCACTTCCGCGATCCCATCATGTACCGCATCCTCCATGCCAGCCACCACCGCACGGGCGACAAGTGGTGCATCTATCCGATGTACGACTTTGCGCACGGCCAGAGCGACTCCATTGAGGGCATCACTCATTCCATCTGCACACTGGAATTCGAGGTGCACCGCCCGCTTTACGATTGGTTCTGCGAAGCCTTGAGGATTCATCATCCGCAGCAGATCGAATTCGCCCGTCTGAACCTCAATTACACGATCATGAGCAAGCGCAAACTGCTCCAGTTGGTGAAAGAGAACTATGTGAACGGTTGGGACGATCCCCGTATGCCCACCATCTGCGGTTTGCGCCGCCGTGGCTATACGCCTGCCGCCATCCGCAACTTTGCCGAAACCGTCGGTGTGGCCAAGCGCGACAATATCATCGATGTCTCCCTGCTGGAGTTCTGTGCTCGTGAGGACCTCAACAAGACGGCCATTCGCACCATGGCCGTGCTCGACCCTGTGAAGCTCATCATCGACAATTACCCGGAAGATCAGGTGGAGGAGATGGATGCTGTGAACAATCCCGAGGATCCTGAGGCTGGCACGCGCAAGGTGCCCTTTTCCAAGGAACTCTGGATTGAACGTGCCGATTTCCGCGAGAATGCAGACAAGAAGTTCTACCGCCTCACCATTGACCGCGAGGTGCGCTTGAAATATGCCTATATCATCAAATGTACCCATGTGGTGAAGGATGATGCCGGCAATATCACCGAGATTCACTGTACATACGACCCGATGACCAAGAGCGGCATGCCCGACAGCAACCGCAAGGTGAAGGCGACCATCCATTGGGCTTCTGTGAAACATGCCAAGAAAGCGGAAATCCGCCTCTTTGACCGCCTGTTCAGCGTGCCCGATCCTGACAATTGCGAAGAAGGTCAGACCTTCCTCGACCATCTCAATCCCAATTCCCTGATCGTTCAGGAGGGCTGGATAGAGCCGTCGCTCAACTTGGAGAAGGCCATGGCCATCAAACACTTCCAATTCGAGCGCCTGGGCTATTTCTACGCAGACCCCGACTCCACGGAAGAGAAACTGGTCTTCAATAAAACGGTAAGCCTTAAACAGTAAAGTTCAAAGTACAAAATTCAAAAGAACTTTATAAACTTTAAGAACCTTAAGAACCTTACGAACTTTAAGAACCCCACCTCATCTACCCTGTACCTTTTACCAACTTCACCTTTTATGCATTGCCTCACCGATTACGATACCAAAATCCTCATCGCCTTCAACATGAGTTTGCAGGGCGACAAGAAGTTCAGTGAGTTTTTGATGCAAAACGGATTCCCGGAGTTGGAGGCGTTGGCGGAGGCCATCCATTCCAACATTCAGGCGTTGGAGTGGTTGGCCAAGAACGGGTATCCGGAGTTTGCTGTGTTGAGCAATGCCATTGACGACGAGCCGGAGGCAATAGCGTGGCTGGAAAAGTATCATTGCGATTTTCTCTCCAGGTTCGCCGCTGCGTGCCGCAAAGACCCACGGGCCATGAAGTGGTTCGCGGACAATGATTTGAAGTTGTTCATCATGATGATTGCCAACATCCAGAATATTTTGATGTACCAGTCGTGGGACTCTTCGGACATCCACAAGTTTCGCCGCTCGTGATGGATGGGTACATGAGGCAAAAAGGGAACATGTGGCGCAAGAGGTGATGATGCAGAGTTCTCTTGGCTCTAGGTTCATAGTCATAATTCATAGTCATAGTTATAGTCATAGTTCACAGTCATAGTTCATCATCCAGTCCCATGTCGGGGAATATCATATTGATTGTTTTTGTTGTGGTTGCCTTGCTCCTGCCGCGGATTCCGGTGGTGGGCAAGTTCTTCAACATCATCAACACGGGAGTGCACGAGTTCGGGCACGCGTTGATGGCGTTGCTGCTGGATGGTGAAGTGCATAAGATAGAGTTGTTTAAGGACACGTCGGGTGCTACAGTGACGCAAACCAAGCATAAGGCGGCGGCCTTTCTGATATCGTTGGCGGGTTATCCGTTTGCGGTGTCAGTGGGTTGGCTGGCCTTCTACCTCGTTCAAAACGGGGCTGCCATGGGTTTGGTATTAGGCTTGTCCATCTTGTTTCTGTTGATGCTGGTTTTCTGGATCCGCAACTGGTACGGTGCGCTGTGGGTGTTCCTGTTTACTGGAATTACTGCGCTGCTCCTTTTTTTGGACAATGCCCTGTACACGGAATATGTGGCCATGTTCTATGCGGTGATGATTCTCACAGAATCAGTGGTTTCCTCGTTTGTGTTGTTGGTGCTTTCGTTTAAGGATTCCTCCAAAGCTGGCGATGCCACGAATTTGCAAAACTTCACGCGCGTGCCCGCGTCCATCTGGAGCTTTCTATTCCTCGCCTACACCTTATGGGTGGTGTACCGGGTGGTGGTGATGATGGTGTGATATGATAATTGTGAAAATTTCCGAAAATTGAAAATAAAATTTACAATAAATTGTTAAAATCTTATTATTCAAAATATTTAAATATCTGATTATCAGTGTTAAAATAATTTTTTAGAAAAGTCTTTGTGAAATTTGTTTTGATGTATCTTTGCTGCATCATAAAAAACAAACATAAAGACTATGAAAAGTAAAATAACGCAAGTGGAATTTGATGTTCCGCAATTGAGGCAGATAGTGTTGGAAAACACCGACCGAATTGAAAATAACGAATCGGTAATCAATAGGATGTGTGTTGAAGCAGCTGAACAGACTCACAAGATCAGTGCTCTTGAAGAATGGTTGGAAAATGTCCGCAGGGAACGCGAACGCGACATGCGCAGTTCCAGGGAACGGATGGACAGGCTCGAAAAATTTGCAGAAGAATCCAGAATCGAATATGAAAAGCGCAATCGCGAGCTTAATGAGCAGATGAAGGAAACTGACAGACGAATAGAAGAAAGCAGAAGGGAAACTGACAGACGAATAGAAGAGAGCAGAAGGGAAACTGACAGACGAATAGAAGAGAGCAGGAAGGAGACCGACGGACGGATAGAAGAGAGCAGGAGGGAAACTGACAGGCAAGTGAAACAAATGTTTGCCGAGACAAACGCAACGATCAGGCGCATTTCCGTGGAGCTTCTCGGCGTTACCGGCCACATTGTGGAGGGCCTTGTGAGCTCTTCCACCGAGAAGATTTTCAAGGATGCCGGTTTCATTCTGCATAACAGTGGCAAGAATCTGAAAAGGGGAATTGCTTCGGAAAACAAGCAGATGGAGGTGGATGTCATGCTTGGCAATGAGAAAGTTGTCGTTCCTGTGGAGGTCAAGGCGAACTTTACCCAAAAGAAGGTGAAGCGTTTCATACACAAGATGGAGCTGTTCAGGAGTTTTTTTCCGGAATGCGCAGACAAAGAGGTTGTTGCCGCAGTTGCCGCCATCAACTACGATACTGGCGCCGATGTCCTTGCCCACGAAGAAGGTCTGCTGGTCATCCGCGTCAGCAGTGATGACATTTTCTCCCTTGACCCTGTTGATGAGAAAAGATTACGGAAGTTCTGACGGTGGGCATCTTTATTTTTCAATGCCTTTTTTAGTGATTGAATATGAGAAACCACGGAGATTGTTTCACCATTTTTTTTCCTATTTTTGCGACCTCTAAAATCAATCGCTAATGTCACAGTATTTAACCGAAAATATCAGCAAAATTACGACCAATACATTGCAGCGCATGCGCGACCAGGGTGAGCGTATCGCGGTGCTGACCGCCTACGATTACTCTATTGCAACCCTGCTCGACATGGCCAAAATCGACGTCATTCTGGTGGGTGACTCCGCCGCCAATGTGATGGCCGGCTACAAAACCACGCTTCCCATCACCCTCGACGAGATGATTTATCACGCCTCCTCTGTCGTGAGGGCCGTAAAACGCGCTCTTGTGGTCGTGGACATGCCCTTTGGCACGTACCAGGGCAACTCTAAAATTGCCCTGAACTCCGCTATTCGCATCATGAAAGAGTCGGGTGCGGACGCTATCAAACTGGAGGGCGGCGCTGAGGTGGTCGAGTCGGTTGACCGAATTCTGAGCGCCGGCATTCCTGTAATGGGCCATCTGGGGCTGACCCCGCAATCCATCAACAAGTTCGGGACGTATGCCGTGCGTGCCACTACGGATGACGAGGCGTCGGCTCTGTTGGAAAATGCCAAACTGCTGGATCAACACGGCTGTTTCGCCCTGGTGCTGGAGAAGATTCCGGCAGCCTTGGCCAAGACGGTCACCGAGTCCATACATATCCCCACCATCGGTATCGGTGCCGGCGGTGCCACCAGCGGACAGGTGCTCGTGTTCCACGATATGGCCGGTGTCACCCAGCAATTTTCCCCGCGTTTCTTGCGCCGCTATCTGAACCTGAGCGAGGAAATCGTCGGTGCGGTAGAGCATTATATCGATGATGTCAAGAGTGCGAACTTCCCCAATGAGTCCGAACAATACTGATCCTGTACTGCTACTGCAGGACCGCATCCTGTATGAGGACAACCACCTGCTGATTGTGAACAAGCGGGCTGGGGAGATTGTGCAGGGCGACCAGACCGGCGACAGGCCTTTGCTGGAACTGGTGCGCGACTATATCCGTGTGAAAGGCAACAAACCCGGGAATGTGTTTTGCGGCCTTGTGCATCGTATAGACCGTCCGGTCAGCGGTGCGGTCATCTATGCCAAAACCTCCAAGGCGCTGTCGCGAATGTGCGAGATGGTGAAGAACCGTGCGGTGCGCAAGATTTACTGGGCTGTTGTCGAGGGCGTGGCTCCGGAGCAAGGACGTCTGGTCCATTATATGCAGAAAAACGAACGACTGAACAAGAGTTTTGTCTCCGAAGCGGAGAAACCCGGTATGCAGCGTGCTGAACTGGAGTTCCGCAGGATTGGTGCTTCGGAGCGTTATTCCCTGCTTGAAATCGAACTGCACACGGGCCGCCACCATCAGATTAGGGCGCAGCTGTCTGCCATCGGCCATCCCATCAAGGGCGATTTGAAGTACGGTGCCCGACGTTCCAACGAAGACGGCTCCATCGCACTGCATGCGCGCCGGCTGGTGTTTGAACACCCTGTCTCTCACATGGTTGTGGATACGGTGGCGCCACCTTTTTCACCGTTGTTTGAAAAAATAAAAGTTTAGCGCAAACAAGTTTGCACGAATATGGAAAAACATTGAGGATTTTTTTCCGAGCAAATGAAAAAAAATGTATTTTTGCAGCCTCAAAAACGGCGGGGTAGCTCAGTCGGTTAGAGCGTCGGATTCATAACCCGGAGGTCACGAGTTCAATTCCCGTTCCCGCCACCAAAAATTACACAGGCTATGTATGTCTGTGTAATTTTTTTATATTTGCAGCCGTAACTGCGTATGGAATTCTTTTCCTCAGTATGCATTTGATAAATCAATGTTATGAATAAGAAACTTTTTTTTCCGGTATTGCCAATAGTGTTATTGCTGATGGCATTTCTTTGTCTGGCGGATGTGTCTTTCGCCCAGACTTATTATGATGGCACGCCCCCATCGTTTATGACCTTTACGGCCAATTACGTGAAATGCCGCTATGGCAACTATTGGGATTCGTGCAATGACAACAATGTCAACTACCACAATTCGGGCAATGATGTCACACCGGCATCATACGGGACCAATCCGGGCAATTGGTCTGCAGCTACCGCAGGAAGCCATGCGGGTACGGCCACTGTGGGCCGCTTGACGCAGACCCCCACCAACTGGAGCCATCGTCTGCTGGTGCGTGGCTCTAACTGGAGCTCTTCTATGTACAACCAGTCGGGCATTGCCGGCGACGGTACCGATTGGTGCATGTGCTACCTGACCGGCAACAACACGTACGCGCGCAGCCCGGTGCTGCCTGTCGGCGGATGGGATCTGGAACCCGGCACCCCCGGTGATGACATTGACACTGTGATCCAACTGGGCGGCCCTGTCGATCAGGGTACGATGAGCCAGTCCATTGAGTACTATTTCATCCCCGATACCAACGAAAGTGTGCTGATGGTAATGCTGGCTTTCGCAACGGAGAAGTCAAACCACCAGACTTACTACAACCCGTTTTTCTATGTGGAGGTGATGGACTCGGCACATCATCTGCTCGATTTAGGTTATTATCCCGATCTGAGCGGTGTGCCCATGGACCAGTATCCCTATTATTGGCCCTATTCCCGTTTCCTGTATGTGCCCATCAACCCGTCCAACTCCACTTGCCACATACCGTATTGTTTGGCCACCCCAGTTGGCTATGACTATTATGGAACCAATGATGAAAACAAGGCATTCGAGATTACCGACTGTCCATTTGCCCAGTATGGAAGCCACATTCCGGAATCTCACAGCTCATTGGAGAGCGAGTGGTTCCGTTACACACAGATTGCGTTCAATCTGTCGAAGCAGGCGCGCCGGCGTCAGAAGGTTATCTTCCGCGTGAAGGCGCACGCATGCCAGGCTACCTATCATTGGGCATACGGCTATTTTGCTGCCAAGATGATACCCGGCTTTATCGATGTGGATGACTGCAGTGACGACGAAATTGTGCTGACGGTTCCAGACGGCTTCAGCGAGAACTCCTATATCTGGTATTGCGGAGCCGATTCCGCTTCGGCGCAACGCACCCATTATGACGGTCTGCATCGTGTACACTTGAGCCGTACCGATGATGATATTTATCCCTATTACCGTTGTGAAGTGAAAACGCAGGCAGGCGTTCCTATCATCTATGAGTGCAATATCAGCAGCTACAAAAAGATGATAGCGAATTTCACTTACGAACAAGTGCAGAGTGACGTGCCCAACAACCAATATGCCGTCCAGTTCATCAACAAAAGCATCTATGAACAGTATGCCGTGCCGACGGGAACCGACACAATACACCCGGGATTCCGGAATGTGGAGTGGGACTTTGGCGACAACACTCCGCGCGACTCCAGCTTGCAACCGCTGCATGTGTATAATGAGCAGGGCTTCTTCATGGTGAAACTGAAAGTGTGGGACAATGAGTTCCGCTGTTGTGATTCCCTGTCGGGGCTGGTGCATGTGGATAGCGTGAACCATGTCTCCGTACAGGACTTCTCCGCTGATGGCCTGAAAGTCTATCCCAATCCTGCCACCAACCAGGTGACGGTCTCTTTGGATGGCGGCAACTTGCTTCAGCAGGTGTCAATTTACAATATGGAGGGCCGCTTGCTCCAGACTAACAAAGCGGAAGGTCACTCTGTGACCATGGACGTGGAAGGACTGCCATCGGGTGTCTATTCTGTCCAGGTTCGGACCGAACAGGGCTCTTTGACCAAATTAATATATAAATTGTAATGTGAATTAGGAAAATGAGAAATCGACTTGCAACATAGGGGAGGGGAATTTCGTTATTGAAATAGTTTGCAAGTAGAACAATTTAATTTTTATGAATATGAGACGTGAATTTTTTTCTTTTGTGATGGTTTGCGCTTGTGCGCTCCTGATTACCATGTCTTTTGAATCCAAAGCTCAGACAGGATACACATACACACCTTGGCGCGAGACCGATGTACTGCCCAATGGCAATCCACAGCCTCTTGATTTCATGACGCTGGGCGACGCGAATCATAAGTATGTGCGCTGCCGTTATGGCAATAGTGCCCGGAATTGGACTCAAAACGTGGGTACAACAGGAACTGGATTAGGTGCCAGTCACCTGCTGATTACCACACAGTCCGAAGACCCGTGCAGATGCTATTTGAACGGAACGAATCCGAATGGAACACCCCGCTATACGCATGAGAAGGTGATCCCTCGGTCCTGGGACGGCGACCCGACCCACTATCAGGAAAGTGTGATCCGTCTCGGATGCTACCAGCACAGCGGTGCGTGTATGCACAGCCAGGAGATTGAATATTGGTTCTATCCGCCGAAAGATTCCAGTACTTTGTTGGTCTATTTTACCTTTGCGCAGGAAAACGTCTCCAGCCATGATCCGGATTGGAACCCGAAGTTCTCCATAGAGGTGCTGGATGGCACAAACAGCAGCACCGAACAGTTGGTTCCGAGCGGGTATTATAACAATTTTACCAGAAACAATGCTACAGGAGAATGTAATGTGGGAAACGTGAATACTGCTTGGCCGTACAACAAATTTTTGGCCTCCCCGAGCGGGAATGGAGCGAATCAAGACTTTTGGTGCGGCCCCGATGACTACGGTGTTTATACTTATTACTGGGTGAATACTTCGAATACGAAAACCACCCCCACTACTTTTGCTTATCGTGAATGTCCTACCGCTCAGACCAGTGGTAATGCCCTGTATCCAGTCACTTGGTTCGAATACAAACCGTTGGCTTTCGACCTCTCTGCATACGCAAATGCAGTGCCCAACAAGGCAGTGAGACTGCGTATCCGGGCTGCGGCTTGTGAGGGTGTGGCTCACTGGGCATACGGTATGTTCGCCGCCAAGCTGATTCCCGGATATATATCGGTGGATGCCTGCGGTGATGAGTCAATCAATCTGTCCGTGCCATGGGGCTTCAACGAAAACTACTATGAATGGCATTATGGCCAGGATCCTGACCACTCACAAGGTATTTTGGAGCCAGGAACAACTCCCGGTGTTTCGGGTACAACCTACAACATTTCCCTTGACCCCACCCAGACGCGCATCTATCCCTATTACCGCTGTGTGATGAAATCATACTCTGGCGTGCCGTTTACATACGAGGCTTACATTAAGAAATATCAGATTGAACCTGAATTCACGTATGAACAGGTTTTGGATCCCGACTATCCCTGTTCCCATATTATCCAGCTGCATAACACGGGCAAGGTGAGCGAACTTACACCTAAGGAAAATGGTAACGGATATGACACCGCGCTGCAGGTCCCCATTCAACATATCGAGTGGTATTACAAGAATACCGCCGGTGAATATCGCGAGATACCCGGCAGCAATGGCCAGATGGATCCAGTGTTCAATGTGAGCAATACGGCCGATATAGATTTGACACACTTCAATTACGAGCCGGGCGGCGACTCCATTATGATCAAGCTCATCATGCAGGATTCATTGCAAAAATGCAGTGATACCATTGAGATGAAAATAGGTCTGGATTCCACTTACGTGAAGGAGGGAACCATGGATACGACGGTGTACGTCTGTAACAATCAGCTGCCGTTTTTCTTCAATAGCGATAGATATGGGCAGAGCTATCGATGGGATAATCCGGGTACTAAGGAGTGCCATGTGGGAGAGGATTTTAACGATAAGTCCTGGAATTATTGCGACAGCATAGTTAAGGTAACCGTGGAAGTGATGGATCCCAAGGTGGAGATTTTGGATGTGGGTGATTACTGCGATTCATTCCGTACTACGCTCACGGTGGTGCCGGCTCCCAATCAGGCGTTCGAACAAGAGGATATTCATGTGTTGAGTTGGAATGGGGACGAGAGTCTTACAGGCTCCAGTTATATGGCGGAACATGCAGGTGTTTACAGCGTTGAAGCCGCTATTGGAGATGCAGGATGCACAACTACGGCCTCATACAAGATTTCGGCATGCATGCCCTTCATGAACCTGCCCAACACCATTACTCCGTCGAACCATGACGGTATCAATGACTGTTTCGAGATCCCTCAGAAGAGTCTGGTGAAATCACTGGAGTTTACGGTATATAACAAAAACGGATCGGTGATGTTCCACACCACGGATGTGAACTTCAAGTGGCGTGGAGCCCGCTTCAGCGAGGATTATCCGGATCAAGAACTTACGAATCAAACATACGTATATACGTTGAAGATGGTGGACTACAACGGGAAGCCCTATCCGGTGATGAAAGGTGTCATCGTGGTGCTGTAGTTTGTCCATACCTTATAAAATTATGATGTAATGCATTGGAAATATTGTAGATTATGCTGGCTGGCAGTCTGCTGTCTGTTGCTGACAGGCTGCCCTGACAAACCCAAAGATAATCCAGTCCAAAAGCCGTCGGTCGCGCCGCCGGCTTTTGACGTTGATTCAGCCTATCAATTCGTGAAGGCGCAGACCGAATTCGGACCGCGTGTGATGGGCAGCGAGGCACATGAGAAATGTGCCCAGTATCTGTTGCGTAAACTCTCCGAGTTCTGCGATACGGCTTTCGTGCAAGAGTTCACGGCTAATACATACGATGGCAAGAAATGGTCGGCGCAGAACATCATCGGTTCCTTCGCTCCCGACAAGAGCGAGCGCGTTGTGCTCTCCTCCCATTGGGATTCGCGTCCGTTTGCCGATCACGACCGCAACGCTGCCAATCGCGACAAGGCCATTGACGGAGCCAACGACGGCGCGTCCGGTGTGGGCGTGTTGTTGGAGGTAGCCCGCCAGTTGCAACAGCTGAACCCTGCTGTCGGCGTTGATATTGTGCTTTTCGATGCGGAAGACTATGGCCCGAAGGAGGGTGAGAACGCACCTCCCGGCGAGTGGTGGGGCCTCGGCTCCCAGTACTGGGCGCAGCATCTGCACAAACCCGGCTACATGGCACGCTATGGCATCCTGCTTGACATGGTGGGCTCGCCCAATGCACAGTTCTATCAGGAGAGCTTCTCCGTGCGCGACGCGCAGCCCGTAGTGGCCAAGGTGTGGGGCTATGCGTATGACCTTGGATTCGGTAACTATTTCATCAATCAGCCCGGCGGTATTATCACCGACGACCATTACTATGTGAACAAGTATGCCCCCTTCAAGATGATTGACATCATCCATTATGACATGACCTCGGGCTCCGGCTTCGACCACGTCTGGCATACCTTGAATGACAATATCCAGCATATCGATAAAAACACCTTGGGGGTAGTGGGGCAGACCTTGTTGTATGTGATTAAAAACGAAAAATGATGCGCTTCAAAGTCTTCAAATTCGGCGGCGCTTCCGTGAAAGACGCCGCTGCCATAGAGAATCTGCATGAGATCCTGCGCCGCTATCCCGACGACCGTTTGGTGGTCGTGATCTCGGCCATGGGCAAGACGACCAACTTTCTGGAAAAGGTACTGCACGCTTACTACAACGCTCCCGACCAGGTGGACGGCCTGTTGGTGGAGCTGCAACGGCAGCACGAAGATGTGGCCGAGCGCCTGGTTCCAGACCCTGGCTCCATTGTGGACAGCATCCGCATTCTCTTTGCCCGGCTTCGTGCTCGCCTGTCCGTGGATCATTCCAATAACTATGATTTCGATTACGATCAGATTGTGAGTTTCGGGGAACTGCTTTCCACCACCATTATATCCACATACCTGAACCTTACCGGCATTCCCAATACATGGCTGGATGCGCGCAAATTGGTCCGCACTGATTCCACCTATCGCGAGGGACGTGTCAATTGGGATGTCACCGTACAGCAAGTGCGTGACACGCTGTTGGGCCAGGAGGCCAAGGTGTTCCTTACGCAAGGCTTCATCGGCGGCACTGCCGAGAACCTCACCACTACATTGGGGCGCGAGGGCTCCGACTACTCGGCCTCTATCATGGCGTATGCCCTGGATGCCGAAAGTGTGACTATCTGGAAGGATGTCCCGGGATTGCTCAACGCCGACCCCAAACGCTTCCCCGATGCTGTCAAGCTGGACAAGATACCCTACGAGGAAGCGGTGGAGTTGTCCTATTATGGTGCCTCCATTATCCACCCCAAGACTTTGAAACCTCTGCAGAACAAGCAGATTCCGCTCTATGTGAAGTCGTTTTTCCAACCCGATGAGTCGGGTAGTGTCATTACCTCCTGCCCACTGGAAAAACGCATCCCCTCCATCATCGTCAAAGACCATCAGACCTTGCTGACGGTTTTCCCGAGGGACTTCTCCTTCATTGCGGTGGATAATCTGTCAGAACTGTTCGCGATTTTCGCCCAATATCGCATCCGTGTCAACATGATGCAGAACTCTGCATTGAGTTTCTCCATCTGCACGGATGCCGAGCCTCATAGGATACAGCAGTGTGTGAAAACCTTGCAGGAGAAATACAAGGTCAAATACAACGAAAATGTGCAGCTCATCACCATCCGGCATTACAACAAACAGACCATCGACAAAGTGCTCGCCGGCCGCACAGCCATCCTGCGCCAGACCAGTCGCGCCACGATACAGTTTGTGATAGTTGAGAGTTGAGCGATAGAGTAGAAGAGTAAAAGATTAGAGGATTAGAAGATTAAAAGATTAGGAGATTAAAAGATTAGGAGATCAGGAGATTAGGAGATTAGATGAGGGAAGATACATAATGAACTCTATAAACTAAAAAACTTGCTAACTTTACGAACCTTATGAACCTTATGAACCTTATGAACCTTACGAACTTTACGAACCTTACGAACTTTACGAACCTTACGAACCTTACGAACTTTACAAACCATATAACCACAATATGAAGCATCGTTATCTTATCAGCGGCGGTGGCACCGGAGGCCATATTTTCCCGGCCTTGGCCATTGCCAACAAAATCAAGAAAGAGAATCAGGAAGCTGAGATTCTGTTTATCGGAGCCAGTGACAAAATGGAAATGAAACGTGTTCCTGAGGCCGGATATGACATTCGAGGACTTGAGATTTATGGAATCAGCCGTGATTTCTCTCCTAAGGGCATCTGGAAAAACGTTAAACTGCCTTTTGTGTTGATGAAGGCGATGCGGAAGGCGCGTAAAATCATTCGGGAGTTCAACCCTGACATTGCCATTGGGGTAGGGGGCTTCGCTTCCGGTCCTGCGCTCAAGGTCGCCGACCAGCTGGGGGTGCCTACACTTTTGCAGGAGCAGAATTCCTATCCGGGTGTGACGAACAAGATGTTGGCCCCGAAGGCAAAGAAGATATGCGTGGCATACGAGGGCTTGGAGAAATATTTCCCCGCCGAGAAGATTGTGCAGACGGGAAATCCTATCCGTGCGGAGATTCTGAACCTGAAAAGGAAGGATCCCAAAGCATACGATTTTTTCGGCTTCACGCCCGAGAAGCGTACCGTGCTGGTAGTGGGCGGCAGTTTGGGGGCCAGGACCCTCAACGAGACCATGGCTCTACATTTGGATGATTTCCGCAAGGCGGATGTCCAGGTGCTGTGGCAGACCGGTGAGCTCTACTACAAGAACATCGATTCCAAGATGCTGGCATCGCAGGACGAGCATGTGCGCATTTTACCGTTTATCCGCAATATGAACGATGCCTACAGCATGGCCGACGTGATTGTGTCGCGGGCCGGTGCGCTGGCCATCGCGGAGCTGGCCGTTGTCGGAGTGCCGACCATATTGGTGCCCTTCCCTTTTGCTGCGGAGGACCACCAGACCTACAACGCCAAGGCTCTCTCCACCAAAGGGGCTGCTGTCCTGATACCCGATTCGGAGGCCAAAGAGAAGCTGATACCCTCGCTGATGCAACTGCTGGAAAATCCGCAGGAATGCGAACAGATGGGCCAAGTGCTGCGTACTTTCGCCCAGCCCGACGCTATCGACCGGATTTATGAACAGATAGAACAAGTGTAAGAATTCTTGCCATGCCATTCGAAAAAGACCTTTTAGCGGTGAAACAGACCGAATTTGATCTTGCCTCCGGCAGGATTCTGATTTCGGTGCCCTATTATAATGACACCTTCTTCAACAGGTCGGTGGTTCTGCTGACCGATTATGAAGGTGAGCATGTCGCGGGGCTTATCCTCAACCGCAAGCTGCCCTATACGGTCAAACAGATGGTGGATGGCTTACGCGTGGATGCTCCCATGTATCTGGGCGGTCCGGTGCTGCCAACCGCGCTGTTCCTGCTGCACTCGTTTGACAGTTGCAAGGAGTCGGCGCGCATCGCTCCGGGCATCTATGTAGGCTACGACCAAGTGCTGCTGGCACTCATTGAGCATAATGCCATTCCCGCGCTCAAGTATCGCTTTTTGATGGGTTATGCAGGCTGGAGCCCCGGACAGTTGGAACAGGAAATTGCCCGCAATATGTGGGTCGTCGGTAACCCCACCCCTGAGTTGATTTTCCATACCGAACCCGACAAGATGTGGGAAAAGGCGGTGAAAGTCTTGGGTGAGGAGTACAGCCATTGGCTCAATGTTCCCGAATATATTAATCTGAACTAACAGGGTATGAGAAAGATAACGATTCTGGTGCTTATGGTCGGTTTGCTACACGGCGTTGTGCAGGCCCAGCGGTCCACCACCAGTAGCAACTTCAAGGGTGGCGTGCGAGGTGGCTTTACGGCCTCGCAGATTTCCGGCGACAACCTGACCGGTTTCCACAAACTGGGTGCCTACGCGGGCGTGTTTGCCTGTTACCCTTTGAATGACAAAGGGAATCTGAAAATACAGGCCGAGATCGATTTTACGATGAAGGGCAGTCACACTTATTATCCCCCCAAACAAAATGCCTCCATGATGAACAAATATGTGCTCAATATAGGCTATCTGGAGGTGCCCGTCCTGCTGAGGTGGCGTTTCGCCCGTCTTACCATCCACGGCAGCAGCGACTTTGAGTTTGAACTCGGTCCCATGTTCGGCGTGAATCTGTACCAGCGCGAGCGCGATGTATATGGTATCATCCAGGGACGTCCGCAGTTTCGCCGGTTTGAGTTCTCGGCGATGGCTGGTATCTCGTATATGTTCAACGAGCATCATGGCGTCAGTTTCAGATACTCTAATTCCATCCTGCATGTTCGCAAGCCCAACTGGGCGGTGAACAGACCTATCAAATTGCAGTACAACTCTGTTATGATGATAAGCTATTTCTATCAATTCTGATGAAGATGAGAAGAATCTGTTTTTTTGCTTTGTTCCTGCTATCCCTGATGGCAGGGAAATCTCAGGTGCAGGTGCGCACGGGTGATCTGTTGTTCGTGGGCATCCCGGCTGATTACACCATTTTTGACGATTCCATGTCCGGAGCGATTGCCGCGGCAACCGGGAAGACCGACCAGCTGAACTATATCCATGTGGCCGTTTTGGAAGTGGATGAACAAGGGGCGCTCTGGATCGTGGATGCTACTTTAAAACATGGTGTTGACAGACATCCTATGGATACTTTTCTGGCCGATTTTGCCTTGAAGAACGGGGATTATCCTCAGTTGGATGTCATGCGGCTGAAGCAGCCGCGCCACGTGGCCCAATATGTAGCGAACACAAAGAAATTCTGCGGCGAGGCGTACGACCTCTATTTCCTGCCTGGCAATGATCGTCACTACTGCACTGAGCTGGTATATGATTCTTATATCACCCCCAAGGGAAAACATTTGTTCCATGCAGGGCCGATGAATTTCAAAGATGAGGAGGGCGAGTTTCCGCCCTATTGGGTCCAGCTTTTCCAGCTGATCGGCCAACCCATTCCCCAGGGTGAGCCGGGCACTAACCCCAACGCCATGTCCAAAGAAAAATGCCTGAAGCGAGTGGGAACATTGGAAGTGAAATAGCGTTGAAATGCAGGAGTCAACGGCGTAAATACGTGGTGAAGTGTATATTTTTGTATCTTTGCCCGCTTTTTTATAGATGAATACCCTGTTTTTGGATCGAGATGGTGTGGTGAATGTGCAGATTGTGGGCGGCTATGTGGAATCCGTTGATCAGTTTGTGTTTATAGACCATTTTCTGGAGGCGATGAAGTTGCTTCGTCCCCGATTCAAGCATATTGTTTTGGTGACGAACCAGCAAGGCATAGCCAAGCAGATCTGCACGCAGGCACAGGTGGATGCTGTACACAGCTATTTGCAGATGCGCCTTCTCGCGCAGCGCACCCCGATGGATGCCATCTACTGTTGCCCGCACCTGGCGGGCGAAAACTGCGGATGCCGGAAACCCCAGATTGGCATGGCCCGGCAGGCTCAACATGACTTCCCGGATATTGATTTCAGTGACTCCATTATGGTCGGCGACAGCCTGTCTGATATGCAGTTTGCCCAAAACGCAGGAATGATGCCCGTGCATGTGGGCCCCATCCGCCATCCCGAATTTGATGAAATACTCTCCATTACGAAATACCATTTCGACTCGCTATTTGATTTTGCCCTTTATTTGGATGAAAAGAGGAAAGGAGGAGAAGAGGAATAAATACTTCTCTCTTACTCTTTTACCCCTCAACTCTAAACTCTAAACCCTAATCTCTACACCCCCAAATGCCCACCTATTTCCTCATCTGGTTCATCTGTTATCCGCTGGCATTGTTGCCGTTGGCGTTGCTGTATGTGCTCGCGGTGCCGTTGTACCTGGTGCTGGCTTTCGTGGTGCGTTACCGGCGCAAGGTGATTGAGGGTAATTTGTCACGTTCCTTTCCTGAAAAATCTCCGAAGGAAATCCGTAAGATTGCCAACTGCTATTATTGGCATCTCTCTCAAATAGCGGTGGAGATGGTGAAGATGCTGGTGCTGCCGCGTTGCATATTACGGAAACGTTACCGTTGCAGCAATCCCGAGTTGGTGAACCGGTTCTTCGACGAGGGCAAGAGTGTAATCCTGATGTCATCGCACTACAACAACTGGGAATGGATGATATTGGCATTGGATGAGATGTTCAAGCACCACGGGGTAGGGGTGGGGAAACCCAATACGGACAAGGTCTTTGAGAAACTGGTCAACCGTGCGCGCACGCGCTACGGTACGGAGGTGGTGTTCGCGGACACCGTGCGCGAGACCTTCGAGCATTACGAGTCGCAGCATATTCCCGTGGCTTACATGATGCTCAGTGACCAGTCGCCGAACAGCAAGAAGAAGTGCTATGTCACTGATTTCTTGCACCAGCGCACGGGCGTGATTTTCGGCGCAGAGCACTTCGCACGCAAGTATGATATTCCGGTGCTCTATTACGAAGTGGTGAAGGAGCACATGGGCAAATACCGTGTGGATGTGCAGGTGATTGCCGAGCACCCGAATGCGTGCCCAGAATACACCATCACTCAAAAATATGTGGAACTGTTGGAACAGACCATCCGTAAGAAGCCCCAGTTTTGGCTCTGGAGCCACCGCCGGTGGAAGTTCAAGTTTTAAATTCTTTCATCGCGACCGCCGGCGGAGTGGTGGATGGCAGGCCGGAGGTCTGCCGCGCTTGGTAGCCAGGGGTAAGGTGCGAGGTACGAGCACCGCCACCCCTGGGTGTGTGGGCCGTGTGTGCGATTGTCGCGGCGCGCGACAAATTTGCCCCGAAGGATTGCGCGTGCCGCCGCGAAAGGGAGAATATGAAAATTATAATTTATAATTTGATCTTTTCGATAGTATCTCTTTTAGTTTCTAATTCTTTATTTAAAACATCATATATATACACCGGACTTTGGAAATAAAGCCCGGTTTCTGTGTTGTTCAAATTTTCGAATGTCTTGGAATTGTAGAACACATCCATGGCCTCAGAAATGGATAGGTTCTTCTTTTCCACCAGCATGGTGATTACATCCCGTGCCATACACTCGTTCATATAATCAATCTCGCTCATATTACAAATTCATGAAAGATATCCTCCGTTTCTTTTGCAATATTCGGTCATGGCATCCACCATATAGGGAAAGCCCATAGTATGGGCCACATCGTATTGTTTCTCCAAAAAATCCAAAGCCATATACTGTCGTAGATATAGGTACGTCTTTCGGATATGTGCGGCAAATAAAAAAGTAAGGGTTGCCTCATAGGCAACCCTTACTTTTTTGCAATGATGTTCGGCAATCTTACCAAGCGAACAGCGGTCTGTCGTGCATCATGTCGTTGACCGTCTTGCGGGTCTTGGCGATGAGCTCTTCGTTCTCCACGTCGCAGAGGATGTTGTCGATCATCTCGACGATGCCGTCCATGTCAGCCTCTTTGAGGCCGCGGGTGGTGATGGCGGGCGTTCCGACACGCAGACCGGAGGTCTGGAATGCGGAGCGGGTGTCGAACGGAACCATGTTCTTGTTGATGGTGATGTCGGCCTTCACGAGGGTGTTCTCGGCCACCTTGCCCGTCATTTCGGGGAACTTGGTGCGGAGGTCGATCAGCATCAGGTGGTTGTCGGTGCCGTTGGAGATGATCTTATAGCCTCTCTTGTTGAAGGCCTCTGCCATAGCGGCGGCGTTCAGCTTCACCTGTTTCACATATTGAGCGTACTCATCGGTCAATGCCTCGCCGAAAGCGACGGCCTTGGCGGCGATGACATGCTCCAGCGGGCCGCCTTGCACGCCCGGGAACACGGCAGAGTCGAGCATCTGTGACATCATCTTCACGACGCCCTTCGGGGTGGTCTTGCCCCACGGGTTCTCAAAGTCTTTGCCCAACATGATGAGACCGCCGCGAGGTCCGCGGAGGGTCTTGTGCGTGGTAGTGGTCACGATGTGACAATGCTCTACGGCATTGTTGAGCAGCCCCTTGGCAATCAAACCGGCAGGGTGGGAGATGTCGGCCATCAGGATAGCGCCGATCTCATCCGCGATCTTGCGCATGCGTGCCCAGTCCCAGTCGCGGCTGTATGCGGAGGCGCCGCCGATGATCAACTTCGGACGCTCGCGGAGTGCAACTTCCTCCATGGTGTCATAGTTCACGCAGCCGGTTTCTTCTTCCACCTGGTAAGCGACCTGGTGATAAAGGATACCGGAGGAGTTGACGGGAGAACCGTGGGAAAGGTGTCCGCCGTGGTTGAGGTCGAGACCCATGAAGGTGTCACCGGGTTGCAGGCAGGTGAGCAGCACGGCCATGTTGGCTTGTGCGCCGGAGTGCGGCTGAACGTTGGCCCATTCGCAGCCGAAGAGTTCTTTAACGCGGTCGATGGCGATCTGCTCGCTCTGGTCCACAATCTGGCAGCCGCCGTAGTAGCGCTTGCCCGGAAGGCCTTCAGCGTATTTGTTGGTCATAACGGAACCCATGGCCTCCATTACTTGGGGGCTGACAAAGTTCTCGGAAGCGATCAGTTCGATGCCGTTGGTCTGGCGTTGACGCTCCTGTTCGATGAGATTGAAGATTTGTTCGTCTCTTTTCATATTAGAATTGTGTAAATTATTGATTTATAAATGATTTTATTTGTCAGTGAATGAGGTTGCAAATATAATAAAAATGTACCTTCGTTTACATTACCAAGCCATTATTTGTAGAGAAATCATTTTTGAATTTTGAATTCTGGATTATGAACTCTTTTTGTATCTTTGCCACGTTCAATTTTACCGTATGAGTCAGGAGGATTTTTCAGAAAAAAAAACGGATAACCGCCGGCAGGC
>Ga0265298_10000330_pt1 | contig 71645 bp, 48 predicted proteins | sample AusTroGonzalo_MG_3_FD_193486 | JGI IMG/M metagenome (GOLD analysis project Ga0265298, IMG submission 193486) | Bovine rumen microbial communities from tropical cattle in Woodstock, Queensland, Australia - Gonzalo_01 | ecosystem: Host-associated > Mammals > Digestive system > Stomach > Rumen ... | reverse complement strand
GTACACTCCAGGCCGGCGCCGACATTGTGCTGGGTCCGCAGAACTTCGTGGAAGCTTTCGATGCCGTGGTCAAGGCCGTGGAGGACGGCAGGCTCACCGAGCAGCGCATCGACCAGAGCGTGCGCCGAGTATTGAAACTGAAAAAGCAAATAGGAAGATAACAGATGAGACAGGTAAAATTATGGATGCTTGCCGCCATCCTGACAATCTGCAGCATAACGATGGTGTCCTGCTTTTCGGACACAAAGAAGAGTGCGGCGGTCAGCGCGACTGACGATGCCAGTCAGTTTGTGACTATTACCGACGTGGTACCCGATGCTATATTGGAAATCCGCTACTTCGGCACGTATAACTTTGTGGGTACACGCATTGACGGCTATGATGAGCCGACGGCGTTGCTCACAAAGCAAGCCGCTGACAGTCTGAAGGCCGTGAGCGATGACGTGAAAGCCCAAGGCTATCGTCTGAAGATCTACGATGCCTACCGCCCACAGAAGGGTGTTGACAACTTCGTGCGCTGGGCAGAGGACATCAACGACACGCTGATGAAACCCTACTTCTATCCTGACCTCGACAAGAGCGTGCTCTTTCCTCAGGACTACATCTGCCTAAAGAGCGGCCATACCCGTGGCTCCACTCTTGATCTGACGCTTTTCGACATGACGACGGAGAAGGAGGTGGACATGGGCGGCACCTTCGACTGGTTCGGTCCCGAGAGCCATCCCGACTTCTGCGGCAATCCTGAGACCGGCGAGTACACGGGCGACAATTCGAAGAGCCCTGCCAATCCGAAACGCAGCATAACCCCAGAGCAGTTCCAAAACCGTATGATTCTGCGTCAGGCTATGCTCCGTCACGGCTTCAAGCCTTTCGACACCGAGTGGTGGCACTTCACCCTGAAGGACGAACCCTTCCCCGACACCTATTTCACTTTTCCTGTCAAGCAACTGTGTAAATGAAACCTCAAGATTATGGATGATAGCCGCCATCCTGACCATCTGCGGCACGGCAGCGTTTGCATCTTGTACGGCGAACGACGATAATCCGTCGGGGCAGGCGGTAGAGAGCCGGTATGTGCCATTGGCTCCTGACTATAGCGACCCGACGATGTGGATTGGATGCTTGAAATAGGACTGCCACTCACCATCAACGAGATTGGTGCAACCCCCGACATGATTCCCGGCATTACCGAGGGAACTATCTGTTACCCCGCAGGCTATATGGATTTGAAACCCGAGGACATCACGGAAATATTAAAGGAGAGCCTCTCTTCCGTGCCGGTATCAGCGAGTGTGCGGCTAACAAATAATCGAAAAAAGGAGATAAAGACAAATGATGTTTAAAGAATTGAGCGGCAACGCACTGAAGGTCATCGCCATCGTCGCCATGACGATCGACCATCTGGCATGGGTGGGCATCGAGACCTACGAGCAGGCAGAGACGCCGACGCAGATATTCCTGCACTGCATCGGACGGCTGACGGCCCCGATGATGATATTCTTTGTGGCCGAGGGCTATCATCACACCCGTAACTTCCGCCACTATCTGCGCCGTCTGCTCATACTGGCTGTGGTGAGCCACTTTGCCTTCTGCTATTTCAATATGTCAGGCTTCAACCCGCTGGACAATCTGCTCTTCAATGCCACGAGCATCGCCTGGCCGCTGCTCTGGGGATTGATACTGCTCAAGGTTTGGGACAGCGAAAAAATGGCTTGCTGGCAGAAGTTGTCCGTCACGCTGCTGGCCTGCCTGCTCACCTGCACCTCCGACTGGAGTTGTGCCGCCCCGCTGGCCATACTCATGATAGGCCGGAACCGGGGCTGCTTCCACAAGCAGATGCTCTGGATGATGGCCATCATCTCACTCTATGCCGTCGCCTTTTTCATCTTCCACAGTCCCACCTACGGCATGGTCCACCTGGCCTGCTGGCTGGCGGTGCCGCTGCTGGCGATGTACAACGGCCAGCGAGGACGGCTGAAGTGGCTCGGCAAGTTCTTCTACTATTACTATCCCGCCCACATGGCGGTAATAGGCCTGCTGGCCCGTTGCTTCCAATAAGCGTGAGGTCGGCAACTTCCCTTGTTCAACGAGTTTATAGACATACTGACGGGTACAGCCGCTGGCTAATCGTTAAGCTTTTGCCGTATAATAGTTAAGCTTTTCATCTGCAAAAGTTAAGGTTTACAAACTATTTTTAGGTCATTTGGATTTTTTTCTATAGCTTTGCAACATGAAACTACGGGAATTCTTTTCTAACAAGAAGAAGCGAAAGGCCATGCTGAGAGTTTTTCGCATGTGGCAGAAGCGCCCCCACCAGGTGGCACCACTATCAGAAGAGTATCAAGAATGCAGGTCGTGCGGCACGAGATACCAAGGCAACTATTGTCCTCGATGCGGACAGTCAGCTGTCATTGGGCGCTTCTCATTCAAGAAAGCCTTCTTGCTCTTTCTCGATGTCTGGGGCGTGGGAAACAGAGGTATGTTTCGTACTATTCGTGACTTGATGCTGCGTCCCGGCTATATGATTCACGACTATCTGCACGGCATGCAGTCGGCATACTTCCCCCCTTTCAAGATGTTCTTCCTCATCACCGCCTTCTCGTTTCTCCTCGACAATGGTATCAGTTGGGGCATTGACGAGCGCGAGTCACGCGAGTCAGCCAAGGTGGAAATCTCGGTAGGAGACAACACGAAAGAGGATTCCATAGAAAGACAGACAACGGAGTTCATCAATATTCTGCAGAACATAAACAAACAGAATCCAGCAGTCTTCTCGTTCTCGCTTCTCATTCTTGTTTCACTGCCGTTGTACCTGTTCTTCATGCATGCTCCACGCATACACGACCTACGATATCCCGAATTCATCATCACGCTGGTATATACCTCGAACGTCTATAGTATTTATTCCATCATAGGCACATTGTTACATATGAAAATATTCTCAATGATTGCCATGCTGATGGTATTCGTATCGCTGAGACAATTCTCTGGTCACTCCAAGCTACGCATCCTGGGAGGCATCATTGCCGCCATCCTATTCGCGTTCTTTATTGTCGTAGCAGCAGCGTGCATCTATATCTTTGCTACTAAATAAAAATCGCACAAGAACAGTTAAGTTTTTGCTATATCAATGCTCTGACTCTACTATTACGTCAAAGGGCTTTTAACCATGTGATGATTTGTTGCAAAGCCTCGGGGGCGAAGGTTTCCTCAATTTGTTGATACTCTATGATGGAACCGGTCTGGCAATGTTGGAACAGGTGGTTAAGGTTTTCCAAAGCCACTACTTGGTGCTTGCTGTTCACAAGACCTTTGTCTATCGCCTCGAGATTGGCCTGACACTGTACCTGTTGGTCTTTCTTGCCGTTCAGTGCCAACACAGGACACTTAATGCTGGAGAGCAAGGAACGAACATCCACGGTCAGAATGTGCTGCATATAGGGCGAAGACAATTGTTGCATGGCTTGCTGGACAACAGGTCGGAGGGACTCTGGAACGAAGGCAATATCAGCTGTATTCAACCTACCCTCCACGGCTTTGTCAAACACTCGGGTTACAACTTCCATGTATTGCTCCAACTCGCTCTGCGGAATACCCATTGACTCCAGCGACACACGATTCTGCCACAACAACGTTTCCTTACCGGAAACAGCCATGCCAGCCAAAGAAACCACAAAGTCTGCCTTGCCTTCGGCTGCCAACATCAGAGCGATGGTACCTCCTTCGCTATGACCTATCACACCTACCTTCTTGAAACGACTACGCAGGAAGTCAACACCCGCAGCAGCGTCTTGTTTGAAATTATGGGTAGTAAAGTTAAAGAAAACTACGGAGGGGTCGTTAAAGCCTCGGTCATCATAGCGCAGCGAGGCTATGCCTTGGCGAGCTAGTGCATCAGCAATCACGGCAAAGGGCTTGTGGTCAAGGAGTGTCTCGTCGCGATCCTGCTGTCCGCTACCCGTTACCAACAACACAACCGGTGTCTGCTCACTATAGTTCTCAGGCAAAGACAAAGTTCCATGGAAAGTATAGTCACTATTTCTGAATGTCACTTCCTCCGTCTTATAGGGGAAAGGACCTACAGGCGTCTGCGGACGGTTCACCTTGGGAGCGCCAGGCTTTAGGGTGAGCGGTAGCGAGATGCCGTTCTGTATATAGGTACCTGAAATGACATTCATCACCATCACGCCCTCATAGGCAGCACCTATCATAGGAATCACAACCTTAAGCTTGCCTTCGGGCGTATAGATCTTCTCGGCCTTGATGCCTTTCACTCCCTGCGAGGGCGAGTCCAGCGTGCAGCCATCGGCGTCGAAGTTAAACACCAATGGAAGTTTCATGCCTTGAATGTCGAGTTCTCCCGACCATGTTCCTTCTTGGGCGCTCAAGCCCATTGTGCTTGCCACAAGGAGCAAAGCAGTAATAATTCTTTTCATGTATCCATATATCTTCTTTAACTTCCCTAACTTCTTTAACTTCTCTAACTTCCCTAACTTCCCTAACTTCTTTAACTTCCCTCGCTCGGCTCTGCCGCTTGGCAAAGCCAAGAACTTCTTTAACTTCCAACTCTCTGCATAAACGGCAGCGTCTGAGCCTGTTCCAACATCATATCTGCCAACACAGCATTTGCATTACTCTCGCCATTGATGGTATCAAAAATAGCCTTCAAACCTTCACGACCACCATCGTGCTTCAACACATGAACCAGACAGAGATACTGCAAGGCTGCACTCGAGGAGAGAATATCCAAGTCGGTAACAGCCAGTTGTGAAAGAGCCAACTGATAGGCCTCATCAGAGTTTTCCTCAATAAAACGTTGCACATCACCAAGAGTTACAAGCCCGAAAGACTCAAGTACCGGTAGGAAAGGCATCAAAGAGACAGGATAGATCTCTGCCTGATTAACAGCAGCAATGCGTTTGTTCAACCTGTCAAAGGGAGCCAGATCGAGGTAACTGCGAAACGAGTCAACCGACAAAGGAACCTCGTCAAGCTGTCCGTCCTTTACCAATGAACGGATCTGACGTCTATAGTCGGTAAGCACCATACGAAGACGACTGAACTCATCGTCAATGAGTTCGAGCATGCCAGCCAGACGACTGAACTGCCGGGCGTACTCACGGGGTATCTTCACATCACCCTTATAACGAATGTCGTGTTCGATGGTCGACCACACATGCTGCAATCCCGTGCGCATCTGCAGTTCGAAACGCGGTCCGCCACTCTTCATTCTACAGATATAGTGCAGCGAGTTATAGCCAAAGGAATCCAGCTGGTGCAGTTTACGTTTGTCAACGCTCTCCTTCCAATCTATGTCAAAGAGACTCTTGGCTATGGCTGCCACCTTATCAACCTCATCAGTATAGAAAGTGATGACGCGCATGCCAACAAGGTCTGTGATATCATCAATACTTTTATACTTCGCCCCTTTCAGTTCCAGTTTACCAGCCAGCGAGTCCTCCGCCTTCACCCTGTATTCAATGGCAGTGACATAGATGCCCTGCTCACGAAGCGCGCTACTCAAAAGGTCGTAGGCCTCTTTTGCCAACAGCTCCAGCGAGGGACGCAGCTCACGATACTGCTGCATCAACGCCTCGCCATGCGAATCCAATGTCACTTTCTTCCCCATTGCGTGATGATTTACTTAAACTCAAACAGATTGATAAAGCCAGTCATGGCAAAGACAGCACGAATATCGTCAGAGATGCCTTTGATATACACATGACTCCCCTTTGCCTTCGCATTCTTCAATATTCCAAGGAATATACGCAGACCACTCGATGAGATATATTCCATAGCCGTGCAATCTATTACGACGTCCAGTCCATCGCAGTCGTAAAGAGGCTGCATGGCCTTCTCCGCCTCTTGAGCAGCCGCAGTATCGAGGCGTCCCTCCAGAATGGCAATCAGATTACCATCTTGTTTTTGAATTGTTGTCTTCATCGCTATATACTTTTATTTATTAGTTTTCAGTTTCTTCCTCAACGTCAGCACATTGAGGTTATCCATACGCTCATAGTTAACGGAATCCATCATCTGACGCACCAAGTAGATGCCCAGTCCACCAATAGGACGTTGCTCTACTGAGAGTGTTGTGTCAGCATCAGCCTTCGCAGTAGGGTCGAAAGGCATGCCACTATCAATGATGGTAAACTTCAGACGAGTATCGTTTGACGTTGCTTCGATGGTCACATTACCCTGCTTACCAGACGGATAAGCATACTTCATCACATTGACCACAGCCTCCTCGATAGCGAGGTTCATCTGCATCGTAACAGCAGCGCTGAATCCCACCGTCTCGCACACCTCATCGACAAAAGCAGCCAGACGAGGGACCTCCTGTATATCGTTAGGCAAAACGAGGCGCTTGCTGTATTTCACATCGCTAACCTGCTTGATATATTGTATCGCCATCATCGTGAGATCATCGCTCTGCTCAGCGCCACCCACAAACTGATGGACAGCCTCGGTCATCAGTCCGATAAGCTGTTTCGGTTCGTGCTGATGATTAGCCAGCGCCAGACTAGTGACCTCGTTGACGCGTTCCATTCGGAACTGAGCATGAGAAGCATCCTCTGCCTCCGTCAATCCATCGGTAAAGAGGAAGATGGTCGTACCCGTAAATATCTGAGTCTCCTGTAACGTATATTTCCATCCTGGCATGACACCTACAGGAATATTCGAATCGCAAGGCAGAGGTCCTACGCCTACGCCCACAAGCAACGGAGCATCGTGGCCTGCATTACAGTAACGCATGCGTCCTGTGGGAAGGTCGAGCACACCGACAAAAAGCGTGACGAACATGTTCGTTTCATTCATGTCGGCGATAATCTCATTCATCGCAACGACAATACGATCGGGCATTGCCTCACGAGCCGACACCGTACGGAAGATGGCTCTTGTCACAGCCATCACCAGCGAAGCAGGAATTCCCTTACCCGACACATCGCCGATACAGAAGAACAGTTTCTCGTCACGAATATAGAAATCGAACAAGTCGCCACCCACATCCTTGGCAGGAGTCAGCGAAGCATAGAGTTGCACATCATCGCGATCATCCTTCGTAGGAAAATTCTTTGGCAGCATACCCATCTGTATGGCACTCGCAATGTGAAGGTCTCTCTCAATGGAAGTCTTCTGTGCCGTGGTATTCTTCAGCTCGTCCATATACCTCACAAGCGATTTCTGCATACCGGCAAACGAATGACTCAGCTGTCCTATCTCATCCGTGCGCTGGAGTTCCGGCAGTTTTGTATCAAACTGTCCGGAGGCAATTGTCTCTGCTTGATGCGCCAGTCGTCGCAAAGGACTCAGCTCACGTGTGATGATACGTATGAAGAAATAGAGCATGAGCAACAAACCAATACAAACAATGGCCATAACAGTATGTCTCAACCGGTCAAAGCCACGGAAGATGTCACTCTTTGGACAAACAACAGCCAAGCTACAGCCCGTCTGACCAAGTGGTTTATAGAACACATAGCATTCCTCGCCCTCAAGTTGCATGAGCTTCACACCCTCCTCACCATGTTGCATGGCATGTCCCAAGGCCGTCATAGCAGTATCAGGCTTTTCCATGGTCTGCGTAAAGATAGTCTGACGCGTAATCTTCGTTGAGTCGGGATGCATGAAGTAAGTACCGCCTCGACCAAGCATGATGCAGTAAGAGTTAGGATAAGGCTTAATGGCAGAGATGGTCTGTGAAAGCCAGTTCAGCGAAAGACTCGTATTGATGACTCCGATAACCTTTCCCTGCTTATCCTTGATGGCCCTACAGTAGCTGGTCACCATCTCGCTGGTATTGGTAGGCACATCATAATCCATATAGGGTTCCGTCCAACAGGGATGCTCAAGTAATATAGGCATCAGATACCAGTCCATGTAGAAATACTGATAGCTATCGCTGCCACCCTGTATGGTGCGAATACTATCACCGTTGTGTTTGGAGTAAGCAGAGAAGTAGCGTCCCTTGTTCTTGAAATAATTTGGTTCGAAAGCTATAGAACAATTATAGAAGTCGGGATTGTTCAATAACATGCCACGACTATAGACAAACATAGAGTCTGGCTCGTCAGGGTGTCGCATCACAAGCCATTCGGTCATATCCGATGCCACCTCCACACGATTCAGGATGCCCTCCACGCGCAGAGATGTCTTGTCGAGAATTTGCATGGCACTATTGATGGCCTCCTGTCTAACTGCCTCACGGGCCTGGTAAAACAAGAAGCCGAGCGCCACATTGAAGATGACGGCAGCAAAGAATACTACCCACAGGCTGACCCTTACGGAGAGCTTACGACGGATATATGCGATAACCTTATTCATAATGCGCTGCTATCTTTTATCTTATTAGTTCCTCATACTTCACCTCGCGACTCAGCATACGGTTCTCCACCATCAGCCTACTGGCCTGTTGGACCATGTCGGGGCGCAAACGAAACTCGCGTTTCTTTGATTCTCTATCCACTTGCAAGCGCAGTACCTCCTTCAGCATCAGGCGCTGCAGGACACGATTGGTAGCGATATGATCCTTGTCAACATACTGCATCACGATATCAAGTGTCTCTTCAGGATGCTTTGCAGCCCACTCCCATCCCCGACGACTTGCCTCTGCAAAGCGACGAGCCTGCTCCTGGTGTTCCTGATAGTACTCACGGGTCATATAGAGACCATCCTCCTGCACGTTATATCCATGGTCGCAGAAACGATAGACATTCTTATCCGTCATCTCGACACCTGCTTGCACCAGTTGGTAATACTCATTATAGCTCATGGCCAGGGTGGCATCGAGTGCGCCGGATACAAACAAGTTGATATTCTGCGCAAAGCGTATCCATTGATAGTCAAGATGTTCCTTGGTGCTCATGCAGATGGCCAGCTGACCGAAACCCACGCTCCAGATGCCCACTCGGGCACCTTTCTGTGTCAGAGGGTTCTTACCTCTGGAAGAAACGATCACCATCGCGTTGTTCATCGAGGTCTGCAGGATATTCACAAGAGGAACTCCCGCAGCTACAATCTCCATAGCCTGACACAGTTGCAATGTTGTGGCCTGACATTCATTATTATGCAATCGGCTCATGGCTGGCTGAGTAGCCGACGGATGTTCTATCTTCACCTTTACACCAGCCTGACGGTAAAAACCTTTCGCCTCGGCGACATAATAACCGGCAAACTGCGCCTGTGCTGTCCATTGAGGTGTGAACACGATTGTTTCGTCCTGTGCCACGACGGGAAGTGCCGTGGCTATCATCACCATAAACAATATTTTATGAATCATTTGTTTCATCATCCAAACACCTGATTAATGAGTTCTGCAAACTCCTTGTACGCAAAAGTATCCTGGAGTTCCTGAAGAGCCGTAGCCAAACCCCGATAGTGCCACTCATGGTCCTTGCGCTCCTTGCTGTGGAAGAGATGCCACAAATCATCGCCCTGCACAGCATAGTCACGGGCTATGGCCCGCATATTGGACAGTTTGTCGCCAAGTGCCACCATCTTAGCTTCGCGTGAAGCATTAGCAAGGCGGTCCATCGCTATTTGCTTGCGGGCGCGCCAGCTCTCCACACTATCACCACTCTCATGAGGTTCGTCACTCTCCGTGGCCACGAGTCCTGCGACACGCGCTCCAAACTCCGTGCGAATCTGTTCTATTGTCACATCGGTATCCTCCACGGTATCGTGAAGAACAGCCGCAGCCAGCAGTTCCTGATCAGGAGTCATCGTGGCTACTATCGCCACAGCCTCCATCGCATGAACGATATAGGGGAATCCCTTGCCACGACGTTCTGTCCCGGCATGGGCACGTACCGCAAAGATGATGGCACGGTCAAGTAGTTCCGTATCTAAGGCTTTATTTGACATAACTATGTTAGATTCTGACCACAAAGATACAAATAAGAAAATAAAACGCAAAAAATATTTTTATTTTTCTGCATTTATTCTCACACATTTCGACAATCAAAGCGCCGCTATAGTCATGGAAAACCTATGCTTTAGCAATTCACGACTTAAGTCAACAGCTCTCACGACTTAAGTCAACAACGCTCACGACTTAAGTCAAAAGGTCTCACGACTTAAGTCGGAAGTTAGAAAAGCGGCACTAAAAAAGGGCAAAATCTATTGTTTTGCCCTGTCATTCCTATTGTTTACACAGAATCATCATCTCCAATAGTGATAGTACCATGATTATAATCGTTTACCTCGACAGAACCAGAGACCATCAGCACTGGGCCTTGAAGACGGATGACATGCGAAGTGGGGGTTATATATTTCTGTTTCATGAGGGTATAATTTTAGTTCCATTACCTTTATAAAGCGAATTCTTGCCTATGTTAATATTCACATCATACTCATAGCCTTTCTCCAGCACGGCGCCAAAAGGAATATAGGCCTGGCCATTATGTACCTCGCCACCTTCATTTTTATTGATAACACAAGTCAGTTCGAGATAGGTATTGGCAGGCGCCCCCGAACCACTCCACGCCGTGAGCGTTTGAGGGAGCAGGAAGAGATAAGGAGCGCTGGAATCACCCAAAAGCACAAAGGATTCTGTTCCCAGAGTCAAGCCCGCTCCCGAATAGAGGGTATAGTTGGACTTAGTAGCACCCAGCGTCCACGATGAGGTATTGAATGAGGTATTGAAATAATAGTAGCCCTGACTCGCCACATTGCAGAGTTTCACCTCGCTCACCGTCAGCGTATAATCAGCCAAATTCTTGGCTTTCTTCACATAGATACGCAAAGCGCTGCATACGTGATTAAAGGTAAAAGAGAGTTTGCCACCCGTTCCAGCATACGTTCCGCTGGCAGTAGCTACCAACAGGTCTTTCTGGTCTGAGGCCGTCTCATTGACAGAGAAGTTGATGTATGGTCCACTCGTATTAAAAGTAACATTCTCCGAACAAGCATACCAATCCACCGTGTTTTCCGTGTCCGGCCATCCTGTAAAGCCATCGCCAACCTTCCAGCCCTTCTCACCGTCTTTCGTTGTCTCAATAGAAGAACCGTTTGTTCGTGGCTCCGAGCCATACACATAGTTCAGATAGAACTTATCAAGCGAACTGGCAATAGCAGCCCTCGTGATACGACTCCCGTTAGGTATTGCATAAGGAGTTTCCGACACCTCGAAAGACAGCGCACGCACTTCAGAGCGCTGCGATGTGGCGTCGTTGTCGTCGCTGGAACAGGCAGCCATCGTGGTTGCTACCAGCATCAAAGAGAATAATTTCAGTAATTTCATCACTTTATTGAATTGTTATGGTATTTGTTGGCAATTGCTTTATCGTCACCGCATCATTGAAGGTATATACGCGATGATTTGCAGCTTCATAGTACTTCAAGGTCAGCTTCTCGCCTTCCTCGCGACCATAGACCACCATACGTCCGTTGGCATGCGCCACGCCGCGGCACTCATTGCCCACGAAGGCACCCACCATATCATTGTTGGAAATGACCAGATCGGCATTGGCCAAGGGAGTGGAGTCAAGCGACAGGCTCATGACGACGGGATACTTAGCAGGTCCTAACGTGAAGTTTGGAACCAAATCCTCATCAACGCCTATCACCTGATCTACTTTATACAGGAAAGACGCAGAACGTGAGAACACGTGCTTTAAGCGACTATTATAATACTTCAATGTAACATCCATCCACTCCTTGTCCGTTTCATTACCAAATACCTTCATCAGATAGGAATTGTAACCAGAATCAGAGTCATCGACACGAACAGCAGGACTAGACAAGCCACGCAATTCGTCGTCCACGAAAAGAGCCATCAAGTCATCCTTACTGGTATATTCCTGCAGCTCAGGCTCAATCTTCACCAGTATGACAATCCAGTTCTCGTAGCTTTGCGATTGTGGTTCCTGCCATTGGGGAGCCTCCTGATTGAAGTTCCAATCCATCTGCCACGTGGGCGCCATCGTTGTGTTCTCCAACGTAAAGCCCTTGGAGCTGTTGCTATCGTCATCACTATCGCAGGCTCCCATTGCGAGACCTGCCAGCAGAATAGCAGTAATATAAAATATACGATGTTTCATAACTTATTTGATTACGACTTTATTACCATTATATATATAGAGACCCTTCTTCGTAGGACGCTTTGGCAACTGTACACCATTCACGTTGTACCACTTGCCATCGGCATAGTCACTACGTGCGAAGCTGATAGTTGTGGGCTCGTCGGGAGTACCCACCACAGCATTGGCACGGAAAGACATCTGCTCCATGGTGCTGGCTACGATTTCTTCATCGCGCTCAATAGCGAACCATATGCCTGTCTGCGTTTCACCATTGATGCTGAGATAGAAGACAGGAACATCCGTGCGGTCCTTTGCAAGCAACTGGGAAGCAATGGCCTCTCCTACCTTCTCTCCATTAGCATAAGCCACCAGGCGATCACCTTCCTCAAGACTGAAGCCATCTATGACAGCCGATACACTCATGGTAGAGCGATGCGGAGCTGAAGGCGCCTTGAACGTTGTGGTGTAGCTCCACTCATCGACAAACGTGCTGCCGACCTCGAAGAATGGATAGCGGAAGGTAACAGGCGTGCCACCCTTGCGCAATAGCATATAACCCTCACCAGGTTTCATATACTGCAGGCTGCCGCGCCAACGTCCCGTGCCACCGGTAAGTGTGAAGTAAGCAAACTCATTGTGACTCTTCACCACATCGCCCACCTCTGCCTTATCGTAATAGTCACTCAAAGCAGTCTCAACACTCAGGTTCATCATCGGTGTATAGCCAATACCGTTCCACCCACTCTTAAGCTCAATGGTTCGTTGATCCTCTGCCTTGATGATACTTCCAGCAACAGGGAAGGAGATATCATTCTGGACCTTGATAGCGTAAGCCTTGCGTGTTGAGAGCATGATATTCTTCACGCCACTTGACGACAACCAGTGGCCGTTAGTATAAAGCAGAGTCAAATCACTATTCATGTCGGTCAGCACGTCGCCCTCAATCCATGGCAGTCCGTCGAGGAGATTGTTCAGATTGAAGAGCTTCTCGCTAGACACATTGAATGATATCCAGTTCCAACCTTGTTTCAAGTTGAAGGTCTGAACGAAGTTCTTGCCTCCCTCGAAGCGCACTGGCTTGTCAACACCAAGGACTGCGGATTTCTTAAACTCCAGCGAGTCCTGGCCATCGGCTGTCAATATCAGTTCCCTACCAGTAGAATACTGCCACAACTTGAAAAGCAGCTTGCGACCACTGGGTTTGTTGTCATAGACAGTCAGATAGAGACCATTATCTCCAGTCAGAGCCGAATGTTCGATATGAGCAAAGCCGTGGCACAGGCCCTCATGATCGAATGCGCCAATGATGTCACGCGTGTCGATATCAATCTCGTCATTGAGGTACACCTGACCAGCGATATTCATAGAGTGCTGAAGCAGGTCGCCAGGAACATTGAATGCCCAATCAGGTTTCTCAGCCTCAACGGTGATGTTCAGATAGAGTGGTTCCCTGACACCTTCCTCGTCGGAGAAATAGATAATCTCATCATACGTACCTACATTCAGATCCCTGCTCACCGTACCTGTTATAAGCGCAAAGTCATTCGGACTGATGATATCGCTGTATTTTTCCAGTTGCAACCACTTCGGACAATTCTCTATCGTATAAGTGTGACTCGCAGCACTGTTATTCCTAATGCTCAAGTAAATCTCATTAAAGCTATTTTCTTGTGTAGAGATTGTCTTTGTCTCGCGGTTAGGCCACCATTCCAGATTACTGTTGTTTACATAATAGCAAGCAGTCTGAGGCGATGCCATCGCATTGCCGTTCTTATCCTCGATATCGCGCAGCGTAACGTAGATGTTACAACGATTGATGCGCGAGGTCTGTTCATCGACACTCACAAGTACCTGATTGTCCTTTCCCACATAACTGAAGGTCAGGTTCTTCAGTTCCTCGTATGGCACCACAGGTGCAGCCGTCGTACCATCAATATGTGCTTTGGCTGTCTCGATGCTCACCTCGTCGGCAAACGGATAGTCGCGCACTGGTGTGGATGTAGGCTCCTTTGTCTGTGGGTCTAGCTCATAACGAATGCCGCCCTTATCATCCTTATATATCCTCCTGCTATAGGGATAAGGCACAAGTTCGATATCATTATTCGCCTGTCGTTCCTGACGATCGAATGAAAGGTAGGTCAACAGTCCTATTTCATCACCACAAGGACTCTTCGAAGAGTAGTTCTTAATAAGTGTTGCCGGCAGAGCCTGCTCGAAGAGGCACAGCTCATCGATATAACCTCTCAGCCAATTGCGAGTATCAATTGTTTCTATCTTTCCTTGTTCATTCTTCTTATCCGAGAGCGCTGCACCGATAAGAGGATGTCCCCCACTGATGCCCCCCAAAGAGTCGGCGGCAAAGGTAGAACGAAGAGCTGCATCCACATAGATGTTTGCCAGTCCGTGCGAGCGGTTCACCGTCATAGCAAAGTGGTGCCACTGATTGTCACTCCAATTGCCAGGGACTTCAACACCCATTCCATGAGTTCTATACATCAGTTTCTCAGCTTCAAAAGCGATATTGAACTGGTTCCTTGCATTGTCCTCGTCAGCGCTTCCCGCACCATTACTTAGCAATATACCTCGACCTTCTGAGTCTGTCTTGAACCAGAACATCAACGTATAGTCTTGTTCTTCTGTTCGCTTCAAGGTGTTCTGATTGAGTGCCAATCCACGGTCTTCCCAGTCCAGACGGAGCGAGAATCCGCGTGGCATTGCCCACGAAGCTCCTTTCAGCTCTGCATTAGCACCCTGCGTATGATCCATAGCATAATTGCCCTGGCCTTCATTCATCGGATAATAATCCACGAGCCCCACTTCGTATCCCGTCAGTCGGCGACTGCCGTAAGTAGATCCCAGCAATCCACCAGTAAGGGCACGATACCACAGGCGAGCCTCCATCATACGACCCTCGTAGTATTGGCTCTTTGTGCGGTCTGTCTCATTTGTACGACCAAAGATAAGCGGTCCCGTTCCGTTATAGAGTGCCTTCATCTTAGACTGTCCGATCTCTTCTCCGCCATTGAAGAATGTCAGCACACTATCCTGACTAATGGTCATGGCAACCTGTGTGAAGCCGCCCTTGGCTATTGCCTCAGTCGATGTGTACGTGTGCTCGTCAACGACAGCCTTCAGATGGTAATCGCCAGTCAACCACAGTTGTAGTTTCTTGCCATTGGTACCATGTGAGAACAGCGGCATCTCCTTGCCATTATCACTTGGCTTGATCATCATGTCAATGGTCAGATTCTTACCACTGAAGTTACGCTGAGCCTCACTTTCCACGCTGGCCTTTTTCGCAAACTCCAGACTGACAGTCTCCGTCACATCGTCGTTGTTCACCTCGCCCTTCACCTCGAAGTTAGTGATGTCATTCAAATAGTTATATTCTATATCTTCAGAGAAGTTAAACACAATATTGTCCTCATTTGTTATGATACCATCCTTAGGCTCTGGCATTCCGAACAACTGCGGACGACGTGTATCCTTTACGCCGCTAATGATTTTCGAAGGCGTCGTCAGGAACGAGTTGCCATCACGGCAATAGAGCACAGCCCTTAGGTCGTAGGCCTTCTCCATCACAGTACCCTCGCCATAGAACTGCGTGATGATGTTGCCATTCTCAGGAATCATCTCACGTACGCCATTGGCTTGAGCCATCAGCGTTGAGTCAGCATAGTACGAGCACAGATTAGTCCAACTGTTTTCACCGCGCATCGATTCCTTATACTGGAACTCAATGTGGTCGAAGTTCTTCTGGTACTTGTTAAAGCCGTCAATCGTGATAGGCAAGAACCAGCCACGCTTCTCGTTCCATGGTGCATCGGTATTCATGACCCACTTATCGCCTGGCGATGAGATGTTCACAGGCCCAGCCTGACGCAGGTAGTGCACATCGAACTTCACCTTGTTCTGTGTATTTGCGAAGTCTGAGCTGGAGGCCACACCAAGAGTGATGCCCTCATAGTCAAACTCACTACCAGCATATACCTCCATAGTCTTCTCCACCACCTTGCTGGGATAAAGAGCCACTGTCATACCATTACCGTTGAGCGGCGTACCATCCACGTACACCTTTGCGCCATTGGGGTTCGTCTCTTCATCAAGGAAGAAGGTGAACATGGTCAGACCACCTGTAGCCGATTCAGGTTGCTCACTCTCGTTGGTCAGATACACCTTGAAACGAGCAGGATCATTAATGGCTATACCACTCATGCTCTGTCGGTCGAGCGTAATCTTCGGATTACTGATTTTCTTTGTTCGTTCATCGAGCAGCGTTCCCGGACGATATACCAGTGTGCGTCGCTCATCCTCCCATGCATTACAGGTTGCACCGCTACGTGTGCGATAGATGAAGCTGCGTGGATACATCACATCGCTATAGTCAACACCTCCACTCACGTGGTGGTTGACACTCTCCAGCCAGCCATCGAAGTTAGCATTGTGGAACACATCAAAGTTGTCTGCATTCTCAGACTTCAAAGTATCGGTAGTCAGCGTTCTTACACGGAACACATCCAGATTCAGATGGCTCTTGGGATCCATAGAGAGTGTAAAGCTCTCCTTACGAGTGTAGTTATGGGTTGTGCCATAAGTGCCGGTACTTGAGTAGTCAACTACAGGTACGATACCAAACTTGAATGCCACTCCAGCAAATTTCATCTCTACACTACCAACGCCAGCCTTGTTATTCTCCTTTACGCCATCCTTAACAACCTCGCCAAAGCTCAACTTCTTAGCCAGCATCTTAAAGACAGATGCCAGTGCCGGTTGTGACAACAGGACTGCACCTGCCTTAGCAAGTTTGTCATAGCCATTAGCCCCATCATCGCCGAAGTAATCGGCTGTGGTAAACGGATAGTTAATATTCTGTGCTACGCTATATTCACTCTCGAACGTTTCGTTATATGTCACCTTAGAACCACCGTCAACGTCATAGTTGGCTACAAGATCATAGGCGCTCAACTTCTCATATTCGTTCTCACCTATCATCTTCACCCATGCCAGGAACACATTCTGTTTCTGGGCCAGTTCATCGATTCCTCCAGTCACACCCGTTGGGCGGATGACCTCATAATCCACGCCGAAGTCCTCATGTGTGGATGCCACCTTTGACCAATAGACGGCCTTGCCCGTAGCATTAGCCTGTTTTTGTGCTTCCTCCTTTGTGCCTGTGTATAGCATGGCATGGATTTCGTTTGCCAACTTAGGCAGCAGCTCAGTCACAATATGCTTCTGCGAGTGTGCAAACTGCGATGTTACTTGCGGACCATAAGCCAGCGACTCATCGCGTACCAGATGATAGACAGAATCGTTGGCATCACGTCCTTCAGCAATATGTACCAGAGAGCCGTACTTCAGCGTATTACCAGTTGCCAAGGTACTGCCACCCAGTCGTCCTAACATGTGTTTGTAGATACTGTCAGGGATTGCACGAATCGTGGACATGGGAGTAACAATCATGTTCTGTACCACTCCGATATACACGTCAGCATCAGCACCTACCATCGTTGCAGCGCCACTGGTGGTGATATCCTCGGCCACGTTCATCGTGTAGGAATAGCCCTTCTTACCTGAGCCACTGAAGATAATACCAAGGTCTATCCAGTTCTGGGATGTGCCGGAATTAATAAGACCATACTCGGCAGCACCTGCTACAACGCCCGTATAGTTATCCAGTGCAGTACCCGTACCAAACGTCAGTTCCACACCTGCCTTGAACTTCATATCTACAGTATAATTGAACTTCAGTTTTGAACCCTTCGACAACGTTGCGGTAGAGCTACTGCCTGGCGGGTCGCGCAAGATGTCGATAAGGAGAGGTTCGCCAATAGAGATTGCATCCTTTGAACCACTGGTGGCAAACATGTTCAGGATATAGCCCTTCAAAGGCACGGCCTCATAAGTGGTACCATCCTGCTCCAAAGTCATTGTCAAAGTGCGAAGGGCGTCATCCTTAGTCAACAGACGCGTGGTTTGTTCTGCTTCCAGGAGGAACACACCCTGTCCTAAGCTATCAAGCTTCACAAGGTCTTGATGCAGACCGTTCTTCATGCCATTGTGCACAATAACCTTACCACCGCCAATTCTTACCAAGTCTTCCTTCCTACTACCCTTCACGCCATTCCACGGATAGCGCTCCACAACAGAAATCTGTATAGGATACTTGCGTTCCAGGCTGAATACGGGATAGCCAAAGGTATAGTATGCCTTGTCATCAAAGAAGGGTTCCGGTCCATGGTTCTCCTCTGGTTTACTGTCGGCCTTTCCTCTACAGATTAGCGCCAGCTCACCCAACTGAACTTCAAAACCCTCATAGGTTCCTATATGACCCCAATTGGTAGAGAGAATTTCCAGACGGAAGAACTGATAGAATTTGTGGTCGGCAATCGTATAATTATAGGTTTTGAGGTTGTAAGCCTCCATACCGGCATCGTTGGTTTCATATAGTGTTGTCCACTCGTCGGCCTCGGTGGCACGAGCCAGCAAACGCATGCCCTTAGGATTACGACCATCGTATTGTTGTGTATCGTTGCCGGTAGTCAATTCGAGCGAACTTACACTGACAAGTTTATCGGCCTTGAAGTTAACCCACCATTCACCAGCGTTGGAAACAACACACCACTTGGTGTCCGGGTTTCCATCAAACAAGTTGCCATATAAATCAGAGCTAACGCCTGCATGGCTTGCCTGTTGCGCATTCAGTGTCGCTGTGTGAGTATAAGTTTCGTATGGGTTTATATAGTCCGTATAGCCTCCTATCTTCGGACTTGCGAGCGGAACCTCTATCTTATTACCACCAAGGGTCTGGGCCAGGTAGCTCTTATCACCGAAATAGTCGAAGGTATCATAGCCCAACTGATGGTAAGTAATCTCTACGGGAGCATGATAGATGCGGTTGTAGCGATAGTTATAGATTTCAGTAGGCTGATAAACGCCATATCCGTCAACATCGGTGAAAGACCCCTTGTACTTGATGGTGTCGGGGATAAGACATTCCGTGAGGTCGATGACCTCGCCCACCTGCCCATCCTGGAACAGTGTGGAGTAGCCCTCGCAATACACCTGCTGCACCTTCCATCGCACTGGTGGCAACATGAGTACATACTCACCTGTCAAGGAGTCGGGCTTTACAACCATGCGCTTGCGCTGCATCTCTACGGTGGTCTTATGTCCACCACCAGCAGGATGATTGAACGTGACGTTACGCTTCGTAATACCAGGGTTCAGGTTGTCATAGACCAGCCATGATGTATTATCGCCCTCCAAAGTGAGTACCATTGACAAGTCATCTCCAAGGTTGTTGCGCGACAGGTTGTGGTCCAAAGGCAAGTCGCCTTGGTCCTTACCACCAACCACACGACCAGTAAGTTTCACCAGCGTAGAGTCATAGAAGTAGGTTTGTCCCACCTTATCGGTCAGCACCACGCCATCCGCACTCTTATACCAACCGCCATTGGTGAAGGTATGATTCTCCATCACGGCCTGAATCTTACAGCGAGTGTTATTAAGCACCTGGAACTGAACGTGTCCTTCGAAGTCGGTTTCTACATAGTCGCCCTTAGCATTGTGCAGAAGGTTATCGTTCACACGGAAGCGCACGCCCTTCACAGGAATGCTCGTACCATCGTACATCACATAGGCATTGAACTGAATACCATTAGTGATGGTGAATTCAGGTACCGTCTCATGATTAGTCCTGTCATTGAAAGTCACGGAAGTCTGGCCGCTCTCCAACTTGATGTTACCTGTGGAAACAGGAGTCACATTGTAAGTGATGCTTGTCTTTTCAAAATAAGACAAATCGTCAGCCATGAAGTAACCACTCTCGTCGGTCCTTACTTTCTTAGTCGCGCCTGGTTTTGTACGGTCTTCCTCCGATGAGGGGACTATTTCCACATCAATGCCGTTCACGCCCGTACCATCATTGAATCGCACATAGCCCTCCAAGAGTCCGGTGTGCTTGCAGGCACCCTCCTTCACTTCGGTCTCAGTATAGCTCACGCCCTCACAGTCGTTGACCGCGCGTACCTTATATTCATAGTCCACCAACGGAGAAACCGTCTCGTCCTCATAGCTCTTCTGGTCGATGTTACTTTCCACCGTTTTCCAAGCATTTTCCCCAGCACCTTTCTCACGACGCAATACCATGAAGTAGTCCACAGGATTGTCATCGGTTTCCCAAATCAGCAGCACACTACTCTGGCGTGTCTCTGTCTTAAGGGTCGGTTCTATCTTACCCATGCTCTCATGGTAGAACGTAGGACATGTTGGTGTTGACGTAGCCGAGAATGCATAGAAAGTCGTAACAACAGGAACAACAGTGTTGTTTTCCTTCTTCCATCCGCCACCAAAGGCGTTAAGCAAAGCATCGACATTCATATCATTATCTGCACCTATATTCAGAACATCCATGACAGGTTGGACAACACCACTTTTATCATCCCATGAACCGCTTAGCTCACGATTAAAAATACCGAGTGCGTCAGAGCCATAGGTGTTACGATACTCAGCCTTAACCTCATCAAAATCATGGTATGAGACACAAGTAGTAGAGGCGTCGTTGTACCCCCACTTATGTATTGTGCTGTTACTTTGATTATACCAAAAACTGAATGCAGCATGATTTATACCACTGAAACTAACATACTCATAAACACGATGCAAGGTCCAACTTCCACCATGTCCCCATCCAAACACAGCGCCACCGTAAGAATCACTTCCTTTAGCATAAGCATAGCCATAGGACTTACAGTCTTCCATGACGATATTGGCATCATGCGTATGTCCCACAACACCGCCAACATAGTTCTGGGTGGTCGTAACTCTGTTTCTCAGATATAAATTTTCAAATCTAACCGTTGGAGAACCTTCTAATGAGCCCACAAGGCCAGCTGAATGATTACCACCTTCCACCTCTCCATCTACAACCAAGTTCTTGATAGTACAGTCCTTGGCATAGCGGAATGGTGCGATATAAGCCTCGTTACCTCCATTTATTTTCGCTGTGAGTGTATGGCCATTTCCATTGAAAACACCACGGAACGGATAGTTCATGGCACAACTATAGACAGTACTGAAGTCTGCATCCATGATGGCATTAACATCGCTATTTCCCTTAGCTGCTTCCACTTTGGCTCTGAAAGTATCCCAGTCACTACTTGTACGAAGCACCAGATACTCCTCACCATTAATGGTGACCGTACTCTTATCTGGTTCGTAAACCATGGAACAATAGCTGTTAATCACGTTCAACTTTGCATTGCCTCCACATCGGGCATAGGTTGCGCAGTTCTTTTTCTGCGTAGATATCTCGGTAGGTGCAAAGTAGCAATTAGTCACTGTGGCAGTGGTGTTCGGGTTCATATAACCTATGAGACCACCATTGGCATAGCAATCACTACCCTTGAAATTACCACCAAAATAACTATTGGTAATGGACAGCGTACCAGAGGTCAGATAAGCAACAAGACCACCATTGGTGGCATCACCAGTGATGCTGCTATGGATGGTTGCTGTCGATGCACAATTCTCAATAACGTTTGTGCCGCCAATAACGCCAGCAACAATGCTCGCGGTGAACTTACTCGACGAGGAGAGATTGCCTTTGACTTTCAGATTCTTGATAGTGGCATCCTTGACATAGCGGAACGGCGCACAATAGTCTGCAAAACCAGACATATTCACGGTCAGCGTGTGGCCGTTGCCATCAAAGTGTCCGCGGAAGGGAGCTGTACTAAAGCCCACGCTGGTTGTGATAGTGATGTCGGCATACAGGCGCGCGTTAACGTCGCGCTCACCCTTGGCACTGGCCAGCTTTTCATCGAAGGTCTGCCAGTCGGCAGCACTGCGAATAGGGAAATAGTAGGGTTCCAGCTTGTCCCATGTACACAGGGGCGAGGTTCCACGGTCCACGAACATCTCAATATGATAGTCCACACATGGACGCGAGAGACTGATCACCTTGTAGCGACTGTCGCGTTCATCGGCTGTAAGCACATAGACGGCAGTATCCACGGGTTCTTTCTTTCGGTTGACCGATGTTACGCGCAACTTCATCTCCGCACGTTTGTCCCATACGGCATTGTACTCGTCTCCATACTCCCAATCAACGCGCACGGTATAGGCACGTTCGTCTGCCCATTTAGCAGAATAGTTGTCAATGGTCAGCAAGTGTATGTCATCGACTACACACGAAGCAGAGGCCGAGGCAGGGTTACCGCTCCATCCCCATGTCTGGGTAGCAGTACGACGTATGCGGTAGGTCAGATGCTCCAGCGTGCCCCCACCCGTCAAATGTCCTTCGGCAATGGCATCCACGAGGGTGCTGTCTATATAGGTATAGTTCTGCTCGTCAAGCGCGAACTCTACCGTTCCGATAGTGGTAAAATCACCCTCCTCACCTGTCAGCGAACGCTGCACCTCAAAGAAGTCAACATCCATCAGGTCGTCTGAATTAGGATACAGGATGTTCCACATCAGCTTTACCTTCGCCTTGTGGTCGCCCATCGGCGTGGCAGTAAAGCCAACAGGCGTATGAATCATCTTCAGGTTCTGCGTCTTTGATGGTATATTCTCAATCAGGTAATTATTATTATCCCTATAAGATACTATGATACGGAAATTGTTATGAGGTTCTGTGGCATCAAGATAAATAGTACCGCTATTCATGTTGTTGGGCAGAGATTCGCTCACCACACGCCCCTTGTAGTCGGTATACTCATAGCGTGCCGACGTAATATTCGTAGAGGCAATGAACCAGGGAATCTCCAACTTTCCCTGTTCGCTATAAGCCAAAGTAGCCTCAGTCACCTGAGGACAAACCACATCGGCAGCCTTAGGCATGGTGATAGTTACATCATTGAGTCCCTTCACGTTTTCCTTACTACGACCGTTTCCATTGCGTTGCACATCCCACGTAAACGTCAGCTTTTTGCCAAGCATATCGTAAGGCAGGCGCCACATGGCATAGACGGTATAGGTCTTACCATCGGAGTTTCTATAGATAAGACGTTGTATATCTCCGTTTGCCGACGTCAAGGTGAAATGATTGGTCGAGTTACCCTGCGTCACATCGATTTCACCTCCAACCTCAGTTGAGAAATGAATCCAGATATCCTTGCTGTCACTATCGGTATCACCATCACGCAGCCAGTGGAACAGGGTCTTTGTCTGCCCATCCCACGTCACCTTCAGGTTACCGTTACTCACCCAGCAGTCGGCACTTTCCTGGTCATATACAGGCACCTGTATCTTAACCATATTCGTACCGTTGAGCGTTACGCTATAATTATAGGTCTCATCAACGTAAGTAGCCATTGCCTGCTCCGGCAATAACCATGCGAAAAGTGCCACCAGCAGCACCATCAGCCACTGTTGCCCACACGCGAATTGATATTTCGTATTCATAGTAGAAAAGATAAAAAATACGTATTCATTAGTTAATATATGCAAAGATATATAATTTCTTTTAATTACGATGCAAAACCGACACACTTTTTTCTCATTTTTACATCATCCCCTTCGATATATTATCCAATAATACCTATAACACGAAAACAAATTTTGGCCAAAATTAAAAGAATAATGGCCAAAATTCAATTAATTCTGGCCATTATTTATTTGGGGCTGAAAAAAATTATAGCTATAATCGATGAAATTATAGCTATAATTCGAACAATTATAGCTATTATTTGTTTTTAGACTTTCATGACGAGTAGGCTGTAACTTTCGCCTTACTTCAGAAAAGTTTCGATTTCATGAATGGCTTCTGCACGTTCTACAGGATTGAAGCCATGACCAGCGCCTGGGATGACATGCAGGCGGGCCTGCTTGTATAGCTTCACGGCCTGCTTGGAGTCTTCCATGGAGACAATGGCATCCTTGTCGCCTTGAACGATCAGCACAGGACCACGATACTTATTAATCAGCTTGAGGGGATACATATCGCGCACTTCCTCAAAGTAGCGACGGCCCAATTTCACGCTCCAAATCTCGGTAACCTCACGGATATCCTCCACACGGGGATAGAGCGTGCGCCAATTATCAGGAATGCAGAAGGCTGGATAGACAAGTACCAGTTTCTGTATATCCTTCTTCATCTGGGCTGCTGCAAGCGCAGAGACGAGACCACCTTGGCTCTCACCAATAAGCATGATACGAGAGGAGTCGATATAAGGCTGCGCCTTAAAATACTTGATAATAGATTTCAAATCGTTGACCTCATCAAGGACAGACATATTCATCGTGTTATTATCACTACGACTATAGACCGATCCGCAGGGGAAGTCGAAGGCATATACATAGTATCCGAGGGCTGCCAGAGGCTCAAAGAAATCCATCTCATAGTGATGGGTGCCATTGAAGCCATGAGAAACGATGACGATGCCGGCAGGTTTCTCCACATGAGGAGATGCCAACATACCATAAATAGGACGAGAACCTTGAATTGTCAGTTCCTTCACTTCCGGTTGAGACTGAGCACTCACTGCGAGGCTTACAGACATGAATAGCAATAATAATAGTTTCTTCATTGTTGTTTTTGGTTGTTATAAAAAAAAGAGCAAGCACCAATAGCTTGCTCTCTACATATTGTAAATACGAAATTAGTATTTCAGAATCTGACCTGGCATCAGGCGAACATTCTGACTGATGCGGTTCAGCTTACAAATGGCATTCACCGAAGTGCGATGCTTACGTGCAATAGCTGAAAGCGTCTCGCCCTTTGACACCTTGTGATAGCGGGCTGCCTGAGTCTCGCGGGTCTTCTTTGTGCTTGCCTGGGCCTTACCCATGTTCTCCTCAAGACCATCACCACCACGATAGTCACCTCCTGTACCACGCAGACGGGTAGCCTGAGCAGACTCTGCATTGTAAGTACTCTTACGGAAGGTATAGGTATCGCCAGTAACATCCTGATTATGGAAGTCAAACATCAGTGCAGGGTTCAGAGCTACGCCACAGAGACGAGTCTCGAAGTGAAGGTGTGAACCAGTGCTTCGACCTGTATTACCACCCAGACCGATAGGATCGCCTGCGCGTACCTCCTGATTCTCTGCTACCAAATGCTTAGACATGTGACCATAGATGGTCTCCAGTCCGTTCGGGTGACGAATCACCACGTATTTACCATAGCCCTTTGGCTCATAGCGCACGATACGCACCTTACCTGTAAACGCAGCACGGATGGTGTCACCAATGTACACCTTGATATCCAGTCCCTTATGCTGTCGGCCCCAACGGGCACCGAAGTTAGAGGTAACAATGCGACTATTTGTGGGCATGCAGAAATCGCGCAGGTTGATGCGGAACGAATCGGGCAACTGCGTAGCCTGATGAGCATAGCGGTTGTTCCAGTCATTATAGAGGCCTGCTGCGGGCGATTCGAATACTTCGTTGTCCAACATGCGCTGTAGCGCTATAGAGTCGATAGCTCTCATCTTGCGATCGATAGGTGCCTGACTAGCCAAAAGATCCTGACCAGCAGCGGGGATCACTGCAAGTGAAGCTATTGCCACGAGGGCTATTTTCTTTATCGTCTTAAACATCTTTTGTTGATTAAGTAAAGTTATGTAGTCCCAAAAATCGCTGCAAAGTTACGAAAATTATCTTATTACGTCCAAATAAACACGTCATCTTTTGGGGTCTTTTAACATAAAAGTTGCATTTTTACACTATTTCAATAATAAAATGTGACCTTTTTCGTCAATATATGCCTGACTATGAGGCACATCGCTTTCGCAGAGCATACGCAATTGTTTGATAACACTACCCGTCTTATCATGGCGCGGACCAATGCCTCTCGTCTGTAACATGGGATAGACCACCCCCTTCAGAAAACGGCCCTGCTCATCGATGCCGACGACCACCAGCGGTGCTTGTCCAGAGATACCAACAAGACTCACATTATACGGGGTACAGAAATTGCCAAGACTATAGGCAATGAAACGGTCTTTATAGACTTCCATGGCACGCATCACATGGGGACCATGCCCATAGACAATATCTGCTCCGTGGTCAATACAGAAGTGGGCCAACTCACGAATAGAGCCGCGGTTCTCGCCTAGGAAGGACTCCGCACCATCAGGAAGATGGCACTTGTCACGTCCCTCTGCACCTCCGTGGAACGACACGATAACAATGTCGCACACGTTGGCCAGCGAGTCAACAATGCGTGCTACATTATCGAGATTGATATGACGAATGGTGTAGTGGTTATGTCCAAAAGCACATAGACCTATCTTTTTTCCATGACGTTGCAGGACGGCACACTCCTTGCGTCCTGCAATGCCCGAATAAAGAATCCCCTGCTCATCAAGGCAGCGTTCTGTGGACTCGATGCCCTCCAATCCGAAGTCGTTGGCATGATTATTGGCCATGCTCAGATAATCGAAGCCAGCCTCCGTCAGGAGCGGTGCATACTTGGTCGGCATGCGGAACGAATAGCTGTTGGGGCCGCCACTCTTGGTACTTGTTCCGCCATCGCAGAGCACACCCTCGAGGTTACCCACAGCCAAATCAGCGCGCTGCAGAACAAATTTAGCATCTTTGAAAAGGTTAGCACCATCATTGGCCGGTAGCATAATAGTAGGATGAGTGGTACCCATCATAATATCGCCAACCATAGCTACCGTTAAAGTGTCAGCATGGCTGCTCAGCAAGCTGGCAGCCATGACAAAAAGTGTGGTAAAGATCGATTTTCTCATGTTATATTGTGCACTACTGCACACGGCGCACGCCTACGAAACGACGGCTGTAGTAGCCATCCGTAGACTTACTGACCTTCACGCCATCCTTCGTGCTGGCATGAATAAAGGTGAACACCTGTGTGACAGGATCGTAATCAATAACGATACCCACATGTCCAACACCTCTGCCCGAGCGGGGACTGGTGAAGAACACGAGGTCGCCTGCCTGCATCTCACTACGCTTAACAGGAATGTTTCGCGCATACTGATCGCGAGAAGAGGCACCTATTTCCATGTTATTCTGACGATAGACATAGCTGGTGAAGCCTGAACAGTCGAAAGTATTAGGCCCCTTACTACCAAAACGATAGCGGGCACCCAGATGCTTATAGGCCTCCTCCATGAGGTTGTCTACCATAGCCTTGTCATAGCTGAATGACTCCTTGCCTGTATAAAGAAAGTCGAAGTTGTCTATCTCCTCGCCATCGCCTACTTCAAAAACGTCCTCAACTTCGCTGAGAACTTCTTCAAGAGTTTGAGGTACAGATTTAACGGTCTGTCCAACAGCATGCGAGACAGAGGTCAAAAGACATATAATGGTACAAAAAATTAACTGCTTCATCTATATTATTTTAACTATGGCTGTTAGGTTGTTTTATTTAGTCGGGTGCAAAGGTAATACATAAATATGAGAAAACTATACAGTTTCCCTACAAATTAATAAGACTTAACATCTTTTTAATTTATTCATTATCTGCAAGTTAGGAAATTGCGGCCCAATTAATATTGGTTTTGCGCAGTTGCTTTAACCGGTCCCAAAGCAACTGATACTTGGGTGATTGGCAGGTAGGATCCTCATCAATAATAGCCTGTGCAGTATCGCGTGCCATCTGTACGATTTGCCCATCGCGAGCAATATCGGCAATCTTCAAATCGAAAGCCATTCCACTTTGTTGCGTACCCTCCAAATCGCCGGGGCCACGCAGTTTCAGGTCGGCCTCAGCAATACGGAAGCCATCGTTGGTCTCGCACATAATATCTATGCGCTTACGCGTATCGTCACTCAGTTTATAAGTGGTTACGAGAATACAATAAGACTGGTCGGCGCCACGCCCCACCCTACCTCTAAGCTGGTGCAACTGAGAAAGACCAAAGCGCTGAGCGTCGAGAATGACCATGACAGAGGCATTAGGCACATTGACACCCACTTCAATGACAGTTGTCGCAACCAGTATCTGCGTCTCGCCACTTACGAACTTCTGCATTTCCTCATCCTTCTCTTTAGGCTTCATCTTACCATGAACCTTACTCAGGCGGAATTCCGGGAATGCCTGTCGAAGCACCTCAAAGCCCTGCTCCAAGTTCTTCAAGTCACTCTTCTCGCTCTCCTCAATAAGTGGGAAAACGATATATACCTGTCGTCCCTGACGGATCTGCTGACGGATACCATCATAGAGAGTGGTCATCCGGGTATCAAAGACGTGAGTGGTGCGTATGGGTTTGCGACCAGGAGGCAGTTCGTCGATAACGCTGACATCGAGATCACCATAGAGTGTCATTGCCAAAGTGCGGGGAATCGGCGTAGCAGTCATTACCAGCACATGGGGAGGATTAACATTCTTCCCCCAAAGCTTGGCTCGCTGTGCCACACCAAAGCGATGTTGCTCATCGACAACCACCAGTCCGAGGTTACGGAACTGAACAGTATCCTCAATGACAGCATGCGTACCAACAAGAATCTGTACGCTACCATCACGGAGTCCTGCCAGCACCTCTTCCCTCTTTTTGCCTTTAACGATACCTGTCAATAGCTCTACGCGCACGGGCATATCCTTCAAGAATGCCCGTATGGTGGTCAGATGCTGTTCGGCAAGGATTTCCGTAGGAGCCATAATACACGCCTGATAGCCATTATCCAATGCTATCAGCATGGTCATCAAAGCCACGAGTGTCTTACCACTACCCACATCACCCTGCAAGAGACGGTTCATCTGACGACCACTACTCAGGTCATTGCGAATCTCATGCATGACACGCTTTTGGGCGCCTGTCAGTTCGAAAGGAAGGTTACTAAGATAGAAGGTGTTGAAGATCTGGCCTATACGATTGAATACATAGCCCCGATACTTACGTCGCTGATCACTGGCATAGCGAAGAATGTTCAACTGAACGAAGAAGAGCTCCTCAAACTTCATACGCACGCGAGCTTTCTCAAGGTCACGACTATTCTGGGGATAATGGATATTGCGCAAGGCCTCATCACGCCCCATGAGGAAATGTTGCGAAATAATAAAATCGGGAATCGTCTCAGGTTGCGGAGGCAGTTTCTCTATAAGCGTCTTCGTAAGTCGTTCTATAGCGCGCGAGTTAAGCCCCGCCTTCTTCATCTTCTCAGTGGTGTTATAATAAGGCTGCATACCCATTGCCGTAACATCCACATTGCCCGCATCATCCAAATCGGGATGCTGGACTTGAATACGGTTGTTGTAAACAGAAGGGCGTCCGAAGATCAGATAGTCTTTTCCTATCTTATAATTTTGCTTGGCATAGCGCCCGCCATTGAACCAGACCAAATCCATAATAGCTGTTCCGTCTGTAAAATGAGCCACCACGCGCTCTTTGCGAGGCCCCATGTCAAACGTCTCAAAGCTAAGAATGTGACCAACGACCTGCACAAAAGGCATATCGCCAGTGAGTTCGCAGACCTGATAGACACGACTACGGTCTACATACTTATAAGGATAATACTCCAACAAGTCGCCAAAGGTCTCAATGCCAAGCTCATTGCCTAGCACCTTCCTGCGATTAGGGCCAACACCCGGCAGGAACTTGATGTCTTGTTCGAGAAAATCCGTCATTTCAACTTTACACCAGTGTTTCTGCTATCTTCAAATCGAAAGGAGTTGTAATCTTGATATTCTCACGATTACCCTCAACCATGGCCACCTGTTCACCGTAAGCTTCCACTACCGAAGCATCATCGGTAAACGACTCCGTATAAGGTTGCTTGTTGGCAGCCTTTAGAAGTTGTATATCAAACGTCTGTGGTGTCTGCACCAAACGGTAATCTGCTCGATAGACATTACCTTCGCCTACATGGCGTAAAGTCTCGACAACAGGTGTAACCGGGATAACAGCTTTCTTCTCGCGAGCGGTCTCATAACAGGCACGGATCACATCGACAGACACAAAAGGTCGCACACCATCATGTACACCAACAACGCCCTGCGCATCATCAGGAATGAGCGCCAGTCCGTTTTGAACAGAGTGGAAACGTGTCTCTCCACCATTTGCTAACTGATAATCAATATTAAACTGATGGGCGGCACAAAGTCCGCGCCAGTAGTCCTGCTGTTCTTTGGGCAAGACAAGGATGATTTGCAGATTTTTAGAATATTCACGAAAACGCATCAGCGTACGCATCAGCACAGGGATTCCACCTATAGGAAGAAACTGCTTAGGCACTTCACCGCCCATGCGCAACCCCTTGCCGCCTGCAACGATAATGATATAATCCATATCCTATTTTTGCATTAAGTGCTTGAAACGCATGCCTTCGGCTATCTGCTCCGCAGCAGTCTTATCAACGAGCTGAGCGAGTATCTCATAGGCATAGGGGAATGCAGCGGCAGGTCCTTCTCCCGTGATGATATTGCCATCCACCGTACAAAGGTCTGCCGTATAGCTAGCACCGTCAAGCATTTTCTCAAAGCCGGGATAACACGTAGCCTTTTTACCCTTCAGTATGCCCAGTTGTCCTAATACCACAGCAGGAGCTGCACAGATAGCAGCAATACATTTACCTGCAGCGTGCTGACGAAGGACGGCATCTCTGACGCCACTATGAGCATACAAGTTGCTGGCACCAGGCATTCCACCGGGAAGCATCAGCAAATCAGCATCCGAGAAATCACAATCCTCGAACATTGCATCAGCGATGATCTGTACTTGATGGGCCGTCTCAACAATCTGAGTATCACCCGTTGTACTTACTGTTATCACTTCTACGCCACCACGACGCAGTACATCGATGGGTATCAAGGCTTCTACATCCTCGAAACCATTAGCCAGAAAAACATAAACCTTTGCCATTTCTTTTGCGAATCTTTTTACGATTGTTGGTAGTAAAAGATGGAGCAAAGTTAGCAAAAAAAATGCAATAAAGTCTATTTTTTCGATAAAAAACCGCTTTTCATGACAAATTATGCATTATTTTTGTACTTTTGCAAAATCAAAATGAATTAGTTATGCCACAACAACCATTACGTTTTGCACTTTTCGGTAATGTTTACCAACACGCAAAGTCGGCTGCCATCCGTCAAGTATTGACCACACTGCAGGAACACGGAGCCACCGTACTCATAGACGAAGAGTACTATGATTTCCTATGTTGTTCGGAAATGATTGACGTACGAAGCTACAAGACCTTCACCGGATGCCATTTCGAGGCTGACTTCGCTATCTCTATGGGCGGTGACGGTACACTACTGAAAACAGCAAGCAGAGTACGCGACAAGCAGATACCCATTCTTGGTGTCAACATGGGACGACTGGGATTCCTGGCCGACATATCACCACGAGAGGTAGAAGCTTGCTTCAAGGCTTTATTCTCTGGTGACTACCGTGTGGAGGACCGTGCGCTCATTCAGGTTCATACCGACGGAGAGAGACTTGAGGGTTACAATTGTGCGCTCAATGATGTGGCAATTCTTAAGCGTGACACGGCTTCCATGATTTCCATCCGGGCTTCTGTCGATGGCGAATATCTCACCACTTACCAGGCCGACGGACTCATCATCTCCACCCCGACAGGTTCTACGGCATACTCTCTGTCAAATGGAGGTCCCATCATCGTACCTCAAACAGGCGTCATGCTCATGACTGCCGTTGCCCCGCACTCGTTGAACATACGTCCTATTGTTCTACCAGATACAGCAACCATTGAACTCACTGTCAGCAGTCGTAGTCACACATTCCTCGTTGCCATCGACGGACAAGCTGAGAAGCTACCAGAAGGTACGACCTTACGTCTCTCACGTGCACCTTATCAAATCAAGGTAGTGAAGCGCAATGCAACAGGTTATTTCTCCATGCTGCGTGAAAAAATGATGTGGGGAGCTGACGGAAGAAACTAAACCATGAAATTAGTTGAGCTGTTACATAAAGGCGAGAGCCGCTACACAACGGGGAAGATTTTCCGATGGTTGTGGCAGGCACTGAAGGGCAACCGCCTTCAGGCATCGCTTAATGCAACTATAGGCCTTACAGGTGTAGGCTTCAGCCTTCTCTCCGTATGGGCTATGCAGCGCGCCATTGACATTGCAGCTCATTCTATCACCTCTGATGTCGACAAAGAATCATCCCTGTATTGGGCTGTAGGCATCATGGCACTTATCATCCTGGGGGAGTTTGCTGTTGGCATCTCTCGCGTATGGATTCGTAACATCTTGGGGGTAAAAGCCCAAAACCGTTTGCAGCAACACATGCTAGCCAGACTGCTGCGCTCCGAATGGCGCGGTCGTGAAGCCATGCATACAGGCGACGTTATCAGCCGACTGGAACAAGACGTACGAACTGTTGTACAGTTTCTCACAGAGACATTACCTTCAGTTCTCTCTACCATCACGCTTTTCATAGGAGCATTCTTCTATCTGCTGCAAATGGATGTATGGTTGGCATGCATCACAGTAGGCATACTGCCATTCTTCATATTAATGAGTCGCATCTATGTAACACAGATGCGCCGTTTTACCCGCAAGGTACGTGACAGCGACAGTAAAGTACAAAGCCTGCTCACCGAGACCATGCAGCATCGCATGTTGGTAAAGACCATGGAAGCCGATAATCTGATGCTCAACCGTCTTGACGACACACAAACCATGTTACGCGGATGGGTACGCCGCCGCACGGCATTCTCTGTGGCAAGCCACCTATTCCTGAATATCGGTTTCTCACTAGGTTATCTTATCGCTTTCTTGTGGGGAGCATTACGTTTACAAAGTGGCACACTAACGTTTGGTGGCATGACTGCTTTTCTACAATTAGTGTATCGCATTCAAGGACCTGCGCGTGAGCTCACACGACTGGCTCCGGCTTTTGTCAGTGTCTTCACGGCTGCGGAACGTTTGATGGAACTCGAAGAGATTCCCGAAGAAGAGCAAGGTCAGGCCATCATGTTGCCAGCTCCATGCGGCATCCGTTTTGAGCAAGTGACATTCAATTATGGAGCAGACGGTCAACAACCTGCCATGAGCAACTTCTCCGTAGACTTTAAGCCAGGGTCATGTACTGCCATTATGGGTGAGACCGGTTCCGGAAAGACAACATTGATTCGTTTGCTACTAGCATTGGTTAAGCCCCAGCAAGGTAAGATTGTACTCTATGGAGAGGATGTCCCCATTTCACTTTCCCCACTCCACCGTTGCAACTTCGTTTACGTTCCGCAGGGCAATACATTGCTCAGTGGTACACTGCGAGACAACTTAATGCTGGGCAATCCCGATGCCACAGATGAGAATATGATGAAAGCGCTGAAGATAGCTTGTGCCGATTTTGTTGATGCACTGCCAAAAGGCCTGGACACCCATTTCTCTGAACAAGGAGGCGGACTCAGCGAAGGCCAGGCTCAACGTATTGCCATAGCCCGCGCTTTGTTGCGTCCCGGTAGCATTCTATTATTAGACGAAGCAACTAGCGCCCTTGATGCAGAAACCGAGCGAAAGGTTTTGGAGAACATTCTTAGCGACCATCAGCGCACAGTCATCTTCGTTACACACCGTACAGCCGTTGTCGACTACTGCAACCAAGTAGTCAACATTCCGACTACAGCCATCTAAACAGAATACATCACATTTAGTTAGAAGATGTTAAAGTTATTCCTATGTGCAACAATCTTTAGGGACTTATCGTCAAATAAACAAAGAATCCTATTAAACAAAATAAAAAGTGATACACTTAGAGAACGTAAACAAGACTTATTTTGGTGCTCAACCATTGCATGTACTAAAAGGCATCAACCTTGACATTGAGGCTGGCGAGTTTGTTAGTATCATGGGAGCCAGTGGTTCGGGCAAGTCCACCTTATTAAATATATTAGGTATTCTAGACAACTACGACTCTGGCATTTATGAGTTGGCAGGCACACGTATCTGGAATCTTTCAGAGCGAAAAGCGGCAGAATACCGCAATCACATGATTGGTTTCATTTTTCAATCATTCAACCTCATCAACTTCAAAACTGCCGTAGAAAATGTAGAGTTGCCATTATTTTACCAAGGTGTTAACCGTAAAAAACGGCATCAGCTAGCGCTTGACTATCTGGAAAGGCTGGGGCTTCTTGATTGGGCAGACCACTACCCCAACGAGCTTTCCGGCGGACAGAAACAGCGTGTAGCCATTGCCAGAGCACTGATTACCAACCCCAAGATCATTCTTGCCGACGAGCCAACAGGCGCATTGGACTCCAAGACCAGCGTTGAGGTTATGGAGTTATTAAAGAAACTCAACAAAGAGGAACACATCACACAAGTTATTGTGACCCACGACCCCGGTGTGGCACAACAGACCGACCGAATCATTAGAATCAAAGATGGAGTTATTGAATGAGATATGGCAAACGGTGCAACGCAATAAGCTACGCACCGGTCTGACAGGTTTTGCCGTGGCATGGGGCATCTTTATGCTTATCGTGCTACTGGGAGCTGGAAATGGACTAATCAATGCACAATTGATGCAGAGTAACCGTTTCCTTAGTAACTCCATGATTGTCTTTGGAGGATGGACCTCCATGCCATATCAAGGTATGAAGGAAGGCAGATGGATTCAACTACAGCAAAGAGACATCGCCACAACCGAGTCTGAGTTTCCGGAAACCATTGACGAGGTAGGTGCACGATACAGCATCAGTCCTTTAGTGAGTCACGGTGCTCAATACCTTTATCCCCAAATAGAGGGTGTCTATCCCAATCATATACACATAGACAAGATAGACATGACGCAGGGACGCTTTATCAACACCATTGACATTCGCAACAAGCGCAAGGTTTTAGTCATTAGCGAAGCACATGCCAAAGAGTTGGAAGTAAAGTTAGGTGACAATATTAACGTAGGCAACTTCGCATTCAAAATCATCGGCATCTACAAGGAACAAGAAAACGGTCGACCCCAGATGTTCTCGTCCTATTCTGCCATCAAAGGCATCTTTGGTGCCAATAGTAATAATGCCGGCAACATTGAATATACCTTTCATGGTTTGAAAACGGAAAAAGACAACGAAGCATTTGAAAAAAAATACCGCAAGCGTCTGAACGCCAACCATCTAGTACACCCCGATGACGACGGATCCATTTGGCTATGGAACCGCTACACACAGAATATGCAGATGCAGAACGGCATTGGAATCATTAGAATGGCACTTTGGATAGTGGGATTATTCACCTTGCTAAGCGGCATTGTAGGTGTTTCAAACATCATGCTTATCACCGTGAAAGAACGAACGCACGAATTCGGTATAAGAAAAGCCATCGGTGCCAAGCCTTGGTCCATTCTTAAGCTCATCATCACAGAGAGTGTCATCATCACCACCTTCTTTGGATATATAGGTATGGTATTGGGGGTTGCCGCAACAGAATACATGGATGCCACCATTGGCCACACGAAGGTTGATGCAGGACTATTCAAGGCAACCATGTTTGTTGATCCGACAGTGAGCTTAGACATTTGTCTTGAAGCGACCGCCGTTATGATAATTGCAGGCACCATAGCAGGACTGATACCTGCGCTAAAGGCAGCCAAGACCCGTCCCATCGAAGCATTAAGAGCAGAATAAACAATTATGAGAATAGATATAGATAGCTATCGCGAAATCATTGATACGCTCACCCGCAATAAGAGTCGTTCGTTGCTGACAGGCTTCGGCATCTTTTGGGGCGTGTTCATGCTTGTGGCACTTATTGGCGGCGGACAGGGATTAAAGGAGATGCTCAACTCCAATTTTGAAGGATTTGCCACCAATTCGGCACTTATATGGGCACAGCCGACGACGAAAGCATACAAAGGGTTCCGTAAAGCTCGCTGGTGGCACATGGACTATCAGGACGTGGAGCGTCTTCGACATCGCATCCCTGAACTTGATGCTGTATCCCCCATGCTTGAGGGCAATGGCGGCACAGCCTATTATGCAGATCGCAAGTCATCTATCGATGTTAACGGTGTCCTCCCAGAATACCAAAAAGTCGTCAGTCCGAAGCTATACTACGGTCGTTTTCTCAATGACATGGACATTATCCAAAAGCGTAAGGTCTGCGTTATTGGCAAGAAGACATATAAAGAACTGTTCCCTGGCGGTGGCAATCCCTGCGGACGTTTTATTCGTGTGGACTCCATATATTACCAGATTGTAGGTGTGGACTACAACACTTCCGGAGGATTGGGAAACAGTGATGGTTCAAAGATGCTGATACCAATCACACAGATGCAACAAGCTTACAATCGAGGTAATCAGGTGAACATCATAGCCGTAACAGGTCGTCCCGGCGTAGTAATGAGCGACTTAGCACCCCGTATCCGCGAAACGATAGGCCGTGCACACCTTATCGATAGTACTGACGAGCAAGCCATCATGGTGTTCAACACTGAAGTACTTTTCCAAATGCTCGACTCACTATTCCGCGGTGTTAACTTCCTGATATGGCTTGTAGGACTGGGGACACTACTAGCCGGTGCTATTGGCGTATCAAACATCATGCTTGTAACCGTACGTGAACGCACAATAGAAATTGGCATACGACGTGCTATTGGCGCAACCCCACGCATGATTCTTTCACAGATTATCGCAGAGAGCATCGTGCTGACCTTGGTTGCGGGCATGAGCGGCATTCTCTTTGCCGTCTTTATCCTACAAATGCTTGAAATGGGAAACACAGAGGATGGCATCGTCAGTGCCCATTTCCAAGTAGACTTCTGGACTGCCATCATAGCTGCCTTAACAATTGCCATGATGGGAGTATGGGCAGGAGTGGCTCCAGCAGCACGCGCCATGAGCATTAAACCTGTTGATGCAATGAGAGACGAATAAAAATAACAAAAGCATAAGGATATGAAAAAGTACACGAAACTGATTTTTGCTGCCATTATCGCACTGATATTCATTGGAACCTTTGTGTTCCTGTGGCAGAAGAGCCAACCCAAGGAAGTTGTCTACACAGAGTTCACGCCAACTATGGCCGACCTACGAAAGACGACTATCATCACTGGTAAGATAGAACCACGTAATGAAGTCAGCGTCAAACCGCAGATTAGTGGCATTATAGCAGAGCTGATGAAAGAGCCAGGCGACTATGTACAGCAGGGAGAGGTCATCGCCAAGGTGAAAGTCATCCCCGACATGGCACAATTGTCAAGCGCAGAGAGTCGTGTGCGCCTGGCTGATATTAACATGAAACAAGTTGAGAAGGACTTCTCACGCATGCAAAGTCTACACAACCAAAAACTAATCAGCGATGAGGAGTTTGAAAAAAGCCGTCAGCAGCTAAAGCAGGCGCAAGAAGAAAATGCTGCTGCTATCGATGCCTTACAGGTTGTGCGCGATGGTGTATCTCGTTCTAACGCCTCAGCCTCATCGACCCTTGTCCGTTCTACAATCAGTGGTATCATACTTGACATTCCCGTTAAAGTAGGTAATTCCGTTATCAATTCCAACACTTTTAATGACGGTACCACCATTGCTACTGTAGCCAACATGAAAGACCTCATCTTCCGTGGCAACATTGACGAGACGGAGGTAGGACTTCTCTCCATCGGTATTCCCATGAAGATTACCATTGGAGCTTTGCAGGACATGCAACTTGATGCGACACTGGAGTATATCTCACCAAAAGCCACCGAAAGCAATGGTGCCAACCAGTTCGAGATAAAAGCTGCTGTACTACTTCCAACACAGAGTGAAAAGGGCCAAAACTTACGTTCTGGTTATTCGGCCAATGCTGAGATTGTGCTGGCTCAAGCACAACAAGTATTGTCAATTCCTGAGAGTGCCATCGAATTTAGTGGCGACAGTACCTTCGTCTACATTGTGAAAGGTAACGACAAACAAAAGACCTATGAGCGTCAAGCCGTAGAAACAGGATTAAGCGATGGCGTGAATATCGAAATCAAGAAAGGACTCACTATTAAACAAAAGGTGCGTGGTCCTCAACTTATTTCTGACGAGCAATAACATCAACCAGCGACAACAATGAATAAAACAATAGCTTTAATTCTCTTTGGCGCAATCACAATACCCATAAGTGCACAGAAAACATGGAACCTGCGCCAGTGCTGCGATTATGCTGTGGAGCACAACATCACGGTAAAGCAGTATGAAAACCAACGTCGCCAACGTGAATTACAATTATCCACAGCACGTAATTCACGGCTGCCAGACCTGAATGCCAGTGCAGGTCAGAACTTCTCATTTGGTCGAGGACTGACGGCAGAGAACACCTACACCAATACAAACACTTCATCAACTTCCTTCTCACTAGGAACAAGTGTACCTCTCTTTACTGGTTTTCAAATACCAAATAACATCCGCCTCAACGAGCTTAACCTTGAAGCGGCTACACAAGATTTGGAAAAAGCGCGTAACGACATCCGCATGCAGGTGGCACAAGCCTATGTACAGATACTCTACAGCATGGAACTTTCAGACGTGGCGCATCGACAAATAGCTATCGACTCTGCTCAGGTGGCTCGTTTACAAGCACTACTTGATGTTGGAAAGGTGAGCGAAATAGAACTGGCTCAACAAAAATCCACGCTATCTCAAAGCCAACTTACCGCCACACAAGCCGACAATAACCTGCAGTTGGCATTGTTGGCTATGACACAACTATTGGAATTAGATAGCCCCGAAGGATTTATGATAGAACGTCCTCAACAAATAACGCCATCGACAGATCCCATCGCGATCACGCCAGATGACATCTACGCCGAGGCATTGGCTATCAAGCCCGAGATCCAAGCGCAGCAGCTACGTTTGCGCTCTGCTGACAATAACATCAAGATTGCCCAAGCAGGACTTTATCCCCAACTTAATTTCAGTGCAGGCCTTGGTTCAAACTATTACAAGACCTCTGGATTCCCTGCCGAGACTTTCAATCGTCAGATGAAGAACAACTTCAGTCAGTATTTAGGATTTAATCTGAACATACCAATCTTCAATCGTTTCCAAACACGCAATAGCATCCGTTCTGCCCAGTTGGAACGCAGCAACCAGCAACTACAATTGGACAACACGAAGAAAGCACTCTATAAAGAGATTCAGCAAGTGTACTATAACTTGGTTGCAGCACAAAGCAAACTTAAGAGTTGCAATCAGGCATCTCAAAGTAATGAAACCGCTTTCCTTCTCACTCAAGCAAAGTACGAACAAGGAAAGGCCACTATTACAGAGTTCAACGAGGCTAAGAATAATTACCTCAAAGCAGAGAGTGAACTCACACAGTCTCGTTATGAATACTTATACCAGCAAGCCCTCATTCTGTTCTACCGAGGACAAGAGCTAGCACTATAGGGCGCAAAAAAGCTGAATAAAAATTTGGTAGTATCGTAAAAAAGCACTACCTTTGCAGGCGATTTCAAGAAGAATCGCCTGTTTTTTATTTTTATTGGACGATGGTGTAATGGTAACACTACAGGTTTTGGTTCTGTCATTCCCGGTTCGAATCCGAGTCGTCCAACTTATTACAGGAGGAAACTTATGAAAAAGAAAATCGTTATTTTGACGGGTGCTGGCATGTCAGTGGAGAGTGGTCTCCGCACATTCCGTGATGCAGATGGTCTATGGGAGGAATATCCTGTAGCAAAAGTGGCTACACATGAAGGTTGGGAAGCAGATCCCACCTTAGTAACCAATTTCTATAACATGCTACGCAAGAAGTGCTGGGGCGTGAAACCTAACGAAGGTCACCGCCTAGTTGCAGCTTTGGAAGACAGATACGATGTTACTGTGATTACGCAAAACGTAGATAACTTGCATGAGATGGCCGGCTCAACAAAGGTTATTCATCTACATGGAGAGTTAATGAAGGTTTGCTCTAGTCGTGATGTGGATAATCCGCGCTACCAACAGACTCTGACACCTGACAATTGTGAGATTGAACCAGGCACGAAAGCTGGCGATGGTTCTTTGTTGCGTCCATATATTGTATTCTTTGGCGAAGCCGTGCCTAACATCACCATTGCAGCAGAAGAAGCCATGCATGCAGATATTTTCATAGTCATTGGTACAAGTCTTAACGTTTATCCCGCCGCCGGACTTCTGCATTATGTACGTCCGGATGTCCCTGTCTATCTGATAGACCCTAATCCAGTTAATGCTGGAGCGAACGTAAAGCAAATACAGAAAGGTGCCAGTGCTGGCATGAAGGATTTGAGCGACATACTCATGAAATAAGAAAGAAAAAGGCTGCGAGTTTCTTCGCAGCCTTTTTTACATTTGATTTATTTTCAATTAAGACGCCTCCATTCAAGCTTTTTCTTTATCATTTGACGTAGGTTATCTTATTCACCTTGTAACCGAATCCAACTATACACATAGCCCCGCGTTCATCGACCAACGACTTACAATGCTGATCGAAAGTAAACTCATATGGGTTAGGTGTTTCTGCCGTCAAGTCGAACTGTGTTACGAAATCATCCTCGGGTGTTTCACCCCATTGAGGTGAGGTGATACGCATGGCATGATACTCTGCATCGAACAACTCGAAATACACCTTTATCGTGGCACCGACAGGTACAGCTGACATCTGTTCTGTAGTCAGTTTACAAAGATCGGCATTCCATTCGATAGTGACTGGGCTATCTTCCCAGAGGGTATTCTCGCCAACTTGCACGTCACAGGCCACTTTCTGAACTGTATAGCCGAAGCCTACCAGACAGATGGCACCACGTTCTTCCAACAAAGCCTTACAACGTTCGTCATAGACAAAGATGAAAGGATTAGGTGTCTCTGCCGTCAGGTCAAACTGTGTCACGTAGTCGTCCTCAGGTGTCTCACCCCATTGAGGAGAAGTGATACGCATGGCATGATATTCTGCTTCGGGTGTGGTATAGTAAACCTTTATCTCGGTACCAACAGGAATAGAAGCCATCTGCTCAGCAGTTATCTTACAGAGATCTGCATTCCATTCAATCGCTTGATTGCCTTCCCATAGTACGACCTCCTGTAAGTCACCTTCCTGATATTCCTCGTCTGATACCGTCACCAGACCACAACCAAAACGCTCTGCCTGTTCGTTGACAACAGATATGCGATAGGTTCCCTTTTCCATATCGGCTGGCAAGGTCACCGTTATGCTATTACCATCTACTGCCGGCTCACAGTCTACCTCTATACTACCATCAGCCGAAGCTGCTCGAGATATAGCTTCTTCAACAACAGGTGTGAAGACAAGTTTTCTAGCTCCAGCAAGGTTACTGCCTTCAATTGTAAAGGGCATGCCAGGGTTCAGCCAGCGGTTCTTTGCCTTACTCTTAATCTGTGGATCACCATCCAAAGCACTTACAGATAGTTTCACTTTACGGAAAGCCTGCTTACCTGCCTGAGTGGTTGCCAAGATTGTCAGTTCGTAATCACCAGCCTCAAACTGTTTTGTGAAAGAAGTGCCTGTACCAAGAACCTGACCATCTGAAAGCCATTCAATGGTGGTATAATTAGCGGGAGTCACCACCACATCCATGGTGAATGTCTCATCACGTTTCATACTCTCGCTTGTCTGCACATTACCTTCGATGGATGACGGCGCTAAGAATCGAGGTGTGTCATTAGGTCCTGCAGTGATAAAAGGTTCATCGTCAGAACAGCCTGTAAGCGACGACATCACAACTGATGCAAACAGGAATAACTTATAGATCTTTTTCATAATTATTCATTAATTATTGGTGTATAACTTATAGTTCTGGTCCTTGGTATCCCACCACATACGCTTGTGCCAGCTGAAGCCGCCCATGCGATCTATGACATCAAGGTAGTTTTGCTTATTGTAGTTAATTTCTTCCTGGGGATAGAACAGACGGACAGGTTGATCCATATTGTTCTCCAGGTCCTGGTAGCCATTCTGTCCCTGCCCGAACTGTGTACGCTCATAGAGTGCAGGATAGTCGCTTCGACGCAGATTAGCCCATGCCTCCAACGGGTTGGCAAAATGCAGGAACCATGCCTGAGTATTAATTTGCTCCTTAGCCTTTTCAGCATCTGCACTGAGCGTATGATTAGCGACATAAGTCGCAATATCTGCTGTGCTGACAGCACCTGTCTGAGCATATACCTTATTATGTACGGTTCCAATAGCCACCTCAATGCCACGCTGATAGAGTGCATTGGCATCTTCAGTAATCCATCCCTTCACCGCAGCCTCAGCTTTCAGGAAGCAAACCTCGGCACCACTGACCAGCATACCTGGTGTCTCTGGCAGAACATATTCTGTCGCAACACTACCACGTACAGTCTTATAGTAGTAATCCGAAACCACGTCCTTCTCTCTTCCAGCAATAAATTCCTGATAGTGCTGACTCTTAATCACACAGTCTGCATTGGGCCAAGGGAAATAAGTATTATCCTGGTCGTACCAGGCCCAACAAGCGGGAACCATCTGCACACCTTTTGTTTTATCATCACCATCATTCTCTGCGGCCAGCACTTCTTCAGTGAAGTCCTCACGACCGATACGTGGATCTGTATTATCACGGAAATTATCGTTAATGAAACGACAGTAGTGATACAATCGTGGATCTTTCTCAGCACGCATATAGTCATACAAAGTCATACCGAAGCCTGTCGGCTGTGTCTTATCCTGTCCATAGATAATCTCTGCAAAGGCATTGACACGGAAGTCCACATCATCATTGCTCGAGCTAAAGGTATAGGGCTGATGGATGTATTTTACATAAGCATTCTCAATGGGAGCAAGTGCCCCTTCATTCTGCATAGCCTCAAGGAACTTTGTCTTAGCCATGACAGGATCTACGTCAGATATACGCATTGCCAGACGCATCTTCAACGCATTGGCATAACGAATCCACATTTTCACATCACCACCCATGGAAGTTACGTCAGCTTTCTTCAGCGTCAACGAGTTCAGGTCCTGACGGAAAAGATCTATGCTGGCATCAATCTCATCAAACAAGTACTTGTAGATATCCTCCTGCTTATCATATTTAGGTGTGATGATGCCTTCATGACTTGCTTTTCCAGCTTGCGACACAGGAATGTCACCATAGACATCAGTAAGGATATTAAAGAGGTATGCTTTGTGCAGACGAATAGCCCCCTGCATAGCTTTATCATCCTTACAATTATATTCGGCATCTACCAGATTCTTGATACCATTCTGGTAATGAACATTCCACAATGACTGTGATACATCACTTTTATACAAGTTAGCACCACCTTGGTTAGCAGAGTTCCAACTACCACCATACATCTGCGTATAAGGCGCAATATAAGAGCGTACCGCCTCCATGGACGCGAAACTACCATAAGTAGAGAGTAGTGCAAAGGTAAGCTGGTATGCAGGTTCAGCCGTAGGAGTCTTAGTATTATCTGTATTCAGGTCTTCCATATAGCTATCACTGCAGGAAGTCAAGAACCCTCCTCCAACTCCCATAACGAGAAAAGTTGTTAGGAAGAAGGCTGCGATATTTATTATATTCTTTTTCATCTTGATGTTCTATTTAATTCAATTCTTATCATTTTAGCTTTATCTTTTTCCATCCCCATGAAGGAAAGATGGCGAGAAGCTTCAGAATTTAACATTGACGTTTATTCCATAGCTACGACGTGAAGGCAGTGAGCCATACTCAAGTCCCATACCCGTACTGCTATAGTTTGAGTCCGGATCAATATTAGGAATATTCTTCCAGATGATGAATGGGTTACGAGCCACGAAACTAACACTCAGCGCATTGACATACTTCATCTTACTAACCAGATTTTCTGGGAAAGTATAGCCAAAGGTTATCTCACGACACTTCACATAAGAGTTGTCATAAACGAACATTGATGCTGCATTAGAACGAACATTATCCCAATAAGTCTGCGGATCTACTGCATAAGTATTCTTTTGGCCTGTGCTAGCTACAATACCATCTACAACATAGCCTTTACAGTTGCCTGCCGCACGCCACTGATCTAATGTCATTCCTGCCTGGATGCGCTCTGCCTCAGACGTATACCATTCTTCACGGCCTTCCAGGGTCCTCTTGTCTTTACCGGTATAGCAGGCATCCGACATACTCATAGAGAAGACATCAGCACCGACCTTTACATCAAAACCTGCAGAGAGGCGGAAGTTCTTATAGGTAAAGGTAGAATAGAAACCGCCAGTCCAGTCCCATGATGCATTACCAATGGTCTTTGCCTCCTCTTCGTACATAGGCATACCGACATCATTTACAAGAATCTGTCCCTGAGCATTACGCATGAAATCACGGCCTTTGATAGAACCAAAGTTCTTACCTACCTCAGCACCTACGGAAACACCCATCCAAGGTGCAGTTTCTATCTGGAAATAATCCATATCGCCGGTCAGCTCCAAAACCTTGTTCCAGTTTTTTGAGAAGTTAAATCCGAGGTCCCAAGCGAAATCTTTCATCTGTAAGGCACGTCCGTTAACAGCAACTTCAAGACCCTCATTTCTAATCTTACCAGCATTTACGAGTGACTCTTTGAAAGAAGAAGCTGATGAGTTGGCAAGGCGGATGATCTGGTCACGAGATGTCTGATTATAATATGTCAGATCAATACCGAGGCGATTATTGAAGAATTTCATTTCTGCACCCAATTCCATCGAACGAGTACGTGTAGGTTTCAGGTCAGGATTAGGAACCAGATCTCCATTGATGTAAGCAATATTAAAACCGGAATAGGCAAATTTCGCATTTGTGTAATACTGTTGCAACAGGAATGGGTCTGTATCAGCACCGACCTCTGCCCATGACAAACGCAGTTTACCATAGTTCATGTATCGTTTAGCCGCACCTTTTATCAGTTCTGTGAATACCCAGCTACCTGATACTGATGGATATACATACACATTATTGTCAATTGGTAATGTTGACGATTTATCGCCTCGGATGGTTCCTTCCAAATAATAGGTGTGCTGATAGCCTACGCTAGCGCTTCCATAGATAGAGTTTATCTGCTTAACATAGGCATTGTCATAAGCACTCTGCTGACTATAGTTGCTGATGGATTTCAAGCCTCTGAACACCTCATCCTTGCCCAATGCAACAGACGTCTTGTTATCAACCTTATAGATGCTACCACCTGCAGTGGCATTCACATCGAAGTCACCCCATGTATTGTTATACAAAGCCAAAATCTCAGCATTTAAGGTACGATTGTTGTACTTCTGGGTAGTCATCTTACCCTTTTGCTCCTGTGGTGATGAGTAAGCAATGTACTCCATGAAATCCATATTGTTGATATCAGTACCTATAGTACCTTGCAACTTCAGATGTTCATCAAAGTTATAGACAGCCTTTGCCGAGAAGCGGAACACATCCTTGCCCGACTCATTGGAGTTCTTGTACAGATCCCAGTATGGATTCACATTATATATCTGAAGACCATTCCAGTCGGCATAGGTACCATCTTCATTTTGGTAATGCTTCAGCCAAGCCTGATCGAAGGTGGTGGCCAGAGTCATCAAATTCTTTCCCACGTTAGTAGAAGCATTAGCCAAGGCAGGACGGTTGTTAACCCCCTCATGTGTATAGTTAGCCGTAAAATCGAGATCAAACTTTCCAAGTGACGTGTTTACACGCAAATTAAAGTTATCACGGTTCATGTCACTATTAGGCAGGATATCCTTGTTACGCATGTCGGTAAACGAGAAACGCATACCGGTCTTACCTGTGCTTGTAGAGACGATGGCGGTGTTCTGCGCTGTCAAGCCTGTACGGAAGAAACCGCTTGCATTATTAGGAACGATACTGTAGGGATGTTCCTTACCATCGAACTCGAAATAATGACTATATCCGTCGGCCTTGGGTCCCCAGCTCATATTAGTTGCATTACGTCCTGATGTAATGTATTTCCCGTGGTCACCCTGACCATAAATCTGTTGTATATTATCCCAGTTAGCAGCTTGAACATCGACTGTAACCGATCCGTTATACTCAAGTGATAGTTTTTCCTTCTCAGCCTTCTTAGTTGTAATCAAGATAACACCATGAGAAGCGCGGCTACCATAGAGTGCTGATGCGGCCGGACCTTTCAGTACTGTCATATTCTCAATATCATCGGGGTTGATGGCTGAGATACCGTCACCAAGGTCGTAACCACCTTCTGCTGTTGCGCCACCGCCAAAATTCGTGTTATCCAGGGGAACACCGTCAATTACATAAAGAGGTTGGTTGTTACCTGTCATCTCGGTAGTACCACGTAACTGAACATGAGTAGATCCCGAGGGACCACCAGCAGTATTCTGAATCACGAGACCAGCTACCTTTCCTGAAAGCGAGTTCATCACATTGGTTTCCTTTGCCTTGGTCAATTCCTCACCTTTCACCTCAGAAAGAGCATAACCAAGAGCTTTACGATCACGCTTAATACCAAGAGCCGTCACAACGACCTCATTGATGACTTTACCATCCTCTTCAAGAGTAATCTTCATGCCATTCTGTGCTTTCACTTGTTTGGTAGCATAGCCAATGAAACTAACTTCCAACATAGCACCTGGCTGGCACCTCAAGGAGAAGTTGCCATCAATATCAGTTACCGTACCTGTCGTGGTACCCACGACTTTTACTGTGGCACCAATCAGAGGACCATTAGCGTCGACAATTGTACCTTTAATCTCTTGTTCTGCTGGTGCATTAACACCCAAGAGCTGACCTTTGGCTGTGTCGGCCCACGCTGGAATCGATGCACACATCAGGCTTGCACTAAGCAAGTAAAGAAGTGTTTTTTTGTTTGCCATTTTGCGGTTTTAAGTTAATGGTTATTATACATTATTTTCTATTCCAAAATATAGAGGCTCTTTACCATCGTCTTGACTGTCTGTTAACATCTGTTCAGGTCCTGAGTCACGGGAAACGACTTCCCATGATACCGTCTCAGCTGCGTTGAGGCCGCAAACAGTAAAGATGCAAAGCATCAATGCGGTAAGAATTCTTTTCATAATAATTTCGTAATAAATAGTTGTTAGTTGAGTGATTGTTCTTTCTCGGTTTTTGTTTTCGATTTCGTTTGCAAATTTAAAATGTACCAAAAGAAAAAAGGTTTGATAACGTGCATAATAGTTTTCTTTATTGACATATTATAGAAATCAAACCTTTTTCTGATAGTTTTTAAACCTTTTCTTCGTTTGCGTCAGCTAATTCCAGTTGCTGGTCTATCTCCTTCATTTTCTGGGACGTCAATGGATAGATGTAGACAATGAGCGCCATCACTACAGCGATAGCAGCAGGAATATAACTCATGGTAAGTTTCATGCCAAGGATCGCTGTTTCCGTCTGCGAGGTAGCATTAGGTACCAGACCAAAGGCATCGAAAATTAACAATACCGCAGAACCTGCGATTGCGCCACCGAACTTTTGTGCCATACTTCCGCTTGAGAAGATGAGTGCTGTTGAAGCAGTTCCGTTCTTCACTTGAGAATAGTCGGCCACATCGGCATACATACTCCATACCAAAGGACTTATAATACCTGTAAGAATGCTGATTGCTATTTGTAAAAGCAACATAGAGAGGAATCCGCCATTGTTCAATGGCAAGTAAAAGAAGAGTATGCTCAGTATTGCCAATGCGATGGAAGCGAAGGTAAATGTGGATTTCTTGCCTAATCGTTTGCTTAAGGGAACAGCACTAACCACACCTACCATGTTACACACCTCACCTACTGCCAAGAAGAGTCCTGCAAAAAACAAGAAAGAAGCTACACCCAAATCTATATGTGCACTTTCGCCTATATAATATTTAAAGTAGTAGGCTACTGTAGCGCCACGAACTGTATTAAACAGATTTGTACACAATGCCGCTGCAGTAATGATCCACCAAGGAACATTGCGAAGAAGTGCAAGGAAATCGCTTCCCAAAGTACCACTTTGCTGAGAGCAAACATGCTCTTTAGTCATAGTAAAGCATGCAATAAACAAAAGGAAACAAACTGTAGCCACAACAATCATTGCTCCTTGCCATGCATCGGAAGTCTGATTGACAGGAAAAAGAGGTTGATATTTCATGAAGAACTTACACAACGGTTCCCACGCAAAAAGTGCTATAAACGAGCCACCGTATGCGAAGAACATGCGATAGCTGGAGAACACCGTCTTTTCTTGTGAGTCGCGCGTCATCACACCCAACATAGATGCATAAGGTACATTGATACCCGTATAGACTGTCATCATCAACAGATAAGTGACATAAGCGTAAATAAGTCGTCCTTGGTTATCCCAGTCTGGCGTGGTAAACAACAAGATGCCAGCAATGGCAAAAGGTGCAGCAAACCACATCAAGTAAGGGCGATACTTACCCCATCGTGTCTTTGTACGATCAGCAATCACACCCATCATAGGGTCTGAAACAGTATCCCAAAAACGTGTAATGAACATCAGAGTGGCTGTCTGAGCTAATGTGAGTTGAAATACATCACTATAGAAAATAGGAAGATAATAAGAGAAGATCTTCCAGAACATGGAACTCGACATGTCGCCGAGTCCATATCCTATTTTTTCACGTAGTCTTGCCATTGTCGTACTTACATGATTACTTCAACAACATGTTTGCCAGGTGTTGCTCTCACAACATTTCCCTCAATAGGTTGTCCGTCAACAACAATCTGACTAACCCCAAACTCCTTGCCTTCAGGATTCTTCACAGTGATATCAAACTGCGCATCACGAAGCGTACGCTTCACAGTATACTCCTTCAGTGAAGAAGGAAGGCATGGATCTATTTCAATACCATCATAAGTTGGTTTGATTCCAAGGATAAACTGCGTAATGGTGTACCAGTTCCATGCTGCAGTACCTGTAAGCCAAGAGTTCTTACCTTCACCTGGATGAGCAGCATCCTTGCCTGCCACCATCTGACAGTATACGTAAGGTTCTACTTTGTGCAACTGCTGGTCTTCAATCCATGCAGGACAAATCTTTGTATAGTGATTCCATGCATCATTACCACGATGAGCTACCGTTTCACCTATAATCACCCAAGGGTTGTTGTGGCAGAAAATACCTGCATTTTCCTTATATCCTGCCGGATAACTGGAAATCTCGCCCATCTCCACATGATAAGTTGTAAAGGCAGGATGATTCAACACCATGCCATGCTCGCAATCCAAGTATTTCTTGCATGCATCAAGGGCTTTATCTACCATTCCTTCCTCTTGACCAATACCGGCCATTGTACAGAATCCCTGACTCTCTATGAAGATTTTACCCTCTTCATTTTCGTTAGAGCCTATCTTGTTTCCATAGAAGTCATAAGCGCGGAGGTACCATTCACCATCCCAACCATGTTTTTTCACAGCTCCAACCATCTCATTGACACACTGCTGAGCACGACCGGCCTCATCTGCATAATCAGCACGACCCAACTTCTCAGAAAGCTTTTGGCAGAGTTCTATATATTGTTTACCACAGAAAACGAACAGACCGGCAATCATCAGCGATTCTGCCTTTGAGCCCTCACTATTGTTCTCTGTTGTCTGGAAACTTTCGTTAGGATCCCATGAGAAGCAATTCAAGTTCAGACAGTCGTTCCAGTCGGCACGTCCTATGAGTGGCAACATATGAGGACCAAGATTCTCTACCACATGGTTAAACGAGATACGCAGGTGTTCGAAGAGAGATACCTCCGTACCTGCCTGATTATCGAATGGAACCATCTCATCTAGAATACTGAAGTCACCAGTCTCTTTGATATATGCAATTGTACCAAAGATCAACCAACAAGGATCATCATTAAAGCCTCCTCCGATGTCGTTGTTTCCTCGTTTGGTGAGGGGTTGGTATTGATGATAGCATCCACCATCAGAGAATTGCGTAGAAGCAATATCAATGATACGCTGACGAGCACGGCTAGGCACCTGATGAACAAAACCTACCAAGTCCTGATTAGAATCGCGGAAACCCATGCCACGTCCGACACCACTCTCAAAGAATGAAGCTGAACGTGAGAAGTTGAATGTAATCATGCACTGATACTGATTCCATATGTTTACCATACGATTCAGTCGTTCATCATTACTCTCCACAGAGAACTTCGACAGCAGTCCGTCCCACATTACCTTCAACTCATTGAAGGCTGCATCAACAGCCTCAACAGTAGAGAAACGATCAATACAGGCATGTGCTTTTTCCTTATTGATAATAGTACGATCAAGACTGCCTAGCGATGTAACGAGTGAGCCATCCTTAGAAAAATCATCAGACACATACTTCTCTTCCTGTTTATTTTCCACATAGCCAAGAAGGAAAATATAATCCTTTGATTCACCTGGCTGCAGTTCCACCTCAACATAATGCGATGCCATGGGACTCCACCCATGGGCTACAGAATTACGTGATTTACCTTCCATCACGCACTGAGGAGAATCAAAACCATTATAAAGGCCTATGAATGACTCGCGATCCGTATCATAACCATTTACCTTCGCGTTAGTCAACGCATAGTAAGCATAGTGGTCACGACGTTCCTTGTATTCAGTCTTATGGTAAATAGTTGAACCATTTTCGATTTCCACCTCTCCTGTAGACCAATTGCGCTGGAAGTTCTCCATATCAGTAGCAGCATTCCAAAGACACCATTCTGCGAAACTGAACAACTTAAGATGCTTCACCTCATTCGAGGTATTCTTCAGAGTAAGTTTTTGAATCTCAGCCCAAGTCTTCAAAGGGACGAAGAACAGCACAGAAGCCTCTACGCCATTCTTGCTACCAGAGATACGGGTATAGTTCATGCCATGGCGACACTCATAATTATCGAGAGGTGTTTTGCAAGGCTTCCAGCCAGGATTCCACACCACACCATTGTCGTTGATGTAGAAATAGCGACCACCCGCATCCATAGGTACGCCATTATAACGATAGCGAGTGATGCGGCGGAACTTGGCATCCTTATAGAAATCATAACCACCGGCAGTATTCGAAATCAGTCCAAAAAAGTCTTCATTACCTAGGTAATTTATCCAAGGGAATGGAGTTGCAGGATTGGTAATAACGTATTCGCGATTCTTGTCGTCAAAGTATCCAAAAGACATATTATATAGCGTATTATTATATTGTTAGTAATCGTTTTTTTACTTCTCTATTCCCTTGCCAGACATTAGCAAATCTACCAAAGCTTTGTCCTTGAAGTCATGCTTCTTTTGGTCCCAGAAACCGAAGTCGGCATCATAGCACCAACTAGCCCATGCAATATTAAACTCATCAAACACTGCCAGCATATCTTTTGTCCAGCTATAAGCCAGCTCACGATCAACAGTCTCAAAGACGCCCCATTCGCCACATATCAGTTGTAGGTCATATTTCTTTGCCACCTCTATAGCATCCTTAAAGTCCGCACGAAGCTTTTCAACATTCCATTCCTGCGTGGTATAAGGTTCTACAAGTTCCTTCAGATTCTCTGGTGTTGCTTCGTAATCCTCTTTAGACACCAAGACACCAGGATAGTTCACCTTTCCCGTGTATTGTCCGATAGGTGTCCAAGGTGCGCCATAGTGTGTGAGAATCATGGGGTTGTAGTAGTGGAATGAAAGAATGATGTTCTTATCACCCTCAGGCACTTTCAGGTATTTCATGGTTTCGTAGCCCTGCCACAGGTTTGAACCAATAACCAGCGTGCGCTGTGGTTCTACTTCACGCAGTGCCTTGTGAACCTTTGCCAACAACTGATTCCACTGCTCGTGGTCATCAGCCACAGGCTCATTCATAAATTCGTATGCCACAGAATCATTACTATAACCTTTCAATACATCCGACAACTGATACCACAAGTTTATCAAGTCCTGCTGGGCTTTCTCTGATGTAAACAATGTATTAGCATCAGCCTTACCTTCATTGACAGCATTAAAATAATGCGAGCGAATGATGTGCAGATCGACAATAGTACGAAGATGATGTTTCTGAGCCATATCTATGGCAAAGGTCAGCAAGTCCCATGCCTCAGGCAACTTGTTTCCATCTTCATCCCACAGCTGTTCCTCGTCAATAGGCAGGCGAACAAAGTCAAAGCCTAATGAGTCCAGACGTGCAAAGTCGTCTTCTTGAATGTGTTGTTTGCGTGCTTCGCCACGTTCTTCCGACTGTGATAGCCAGTGGCTCACGTTAGTACCACGCTTAATGATGAAGTTATTCACTTCTTGATCTTGACTATTATTAGTGCTACATGCACTAAGTATAAACACGGCAGAAACACATGCTGCCATCACCAACAAATATTTTTTCATATACTCTTAATTTGTTTTTTTTCGTTATTCTTTTCCTGCCATGATACCATTCAATATCCAATCAGCCTTTACTTTCATGCTTTTCTCACGATCAAAGATACCAAAGTGTTCTGGTCCACTTCCAAATCGGTTGTTGTCCCAGACAAAAGTAGAGAAACCGCGTTTACGAGCTTCACTTACCAAGAACTTACAATAGTAGCTCATATTCTCGTGAATCTGCTCAGTCTTTCCTGCTTTCTGGCGGTCTGTTACGCCCCATTCTCCTATGACGACACCTAAACCCTTGTCTGCCCATGTCGCAACTACCGTATCAAAGAAGTCAGTCATAGTCTTCTCATTGCTGGGCGAGATTTCACCATATTGCTTATAATCATCGCCCCAGAAATTGAATTTACACTCACCAGCGTAATCCCAGGGCGTATAGTAGTGGAACTCTACGCTCATATATCGAGCGTTATTACCCTCAATATCCTCAGGAATGATGAAATCACCATTGTAAAGGCCGAAATCAGGATTGCACACATAGGTCTGAACAATCAGGTGACGTTTTTCATTATTTCCACCCGTAGCACGAACCATATCTACAAATGTTTGATTATATGCATTCTGTACTGCTAAGTTCTCTGCTTCTGGTTTCCCCCAGTTATCACGTACATGAACCTCATTGGTACCTGCGAAAGCCAGCTCATAGCCATAATCTTTGAATTCACTAGCAATATTAAACCATAACAAAGCCAGCTTCTGACAGTTTTCCTCTTTATATTGATAGAAAGGACGTCCTTCAAGCCACTTATCGTGATGCACATTGATAATAACCTTCATACCAGCTTCCAAGCACCATCCTACGACCTCCTTGATACGTCCCATCCAAGCCTTATCAATGCTCATGGCTTGAGGATTAGTAATATGACACTGCCAGCGCACAGGTATACGAATAGCATTAAAGCCTGCTGCTCGTACTGCCTTAATCATCCTTTTCGTGACTACTGGATTACCCCAGGCCGTCTCTGCCTTAATACTGTTATCAGGCATTCCAATCTTCATAGATTCACCATCTTGTCCCGGCGCAGAACATTCAAACTGATTGCCTAGGTTCCATCCTACAACATCACGGTTCCATTCCTGCGCTGTGAGTTCAGTCACGACAGCTGCTTCGCTGTTGTTATTCTCTGTCTGCTCTCCACAAGCTGACACATAACACGTAGCCAGCAACGAAAGGAATGTAGAAAGAATACGTTTGTTCATTTGTTTTTGTTTTTTTAGTTATTCGTGAATTTGCTTGCAAAAATACAGAACAAATAGCTACGGTGGGTTTTATAGCCAACAGAAAAGGTTTCAAAACAGAAATTTGATAGTTTTGAAACCTTTTCCGTTAGTTTTCACACCTAATTATTGGTATTTAGACGGAGAAACCTCAAAGTATTTCTTAAAGACCGTGCTAAAGTATTTGGGATTATCAAATCCCGTCAAAGCAGCAACATCAGTCACAGAACGACCACTACGCAGTAAAGCTGCTGCACGCTCCAAGCGGATGATACGGATGAAATCCTGCGGAGACTTACCAGTGAAAGATTTTAGTTTCACGTAGAAGAGCGTGCGACTCATCGCCATCTCACGACATAGCTGATCTATGGTAAAGTCGGCATCTCCCAAATGTTCTACTATGATCTTGGTAGCTTTATCAACAAAGTCTTGAGCCCCATTCGCTTCCTTTTCTTGCGAAACGTTTTCTGTTTCGTTAGAGATTGTTCCTGTGGCCACATCCACATGCACATGGTCTTTCTTAGATAGTTGCAGGTAGTCGATAGTAAGACGCATATACTTCTCATGAAGCAGATAGATATTCCAAGCACCATAAAATGCCATGGCAACAAGAACAATATATACAATCCACATCCACCAGGAGTTCCACCAGGGCTGCGCAATAGTAATAGTCAATTCTATTTCGTCGAGAGTTGTCTTACTGGTACGACTTACACTTCGCAGAGTCAGTCTATGTTTACCTGATTCAAGATTATTAAATCTGATGAATTGTTGTTCTGTTGGTATACTCCACTCACCATTACCTATTTTATATTGATACATCACATCAAACTGATTACGCATGTTGATGCTCTCAAAATAGAGGTCGAAAGTACGCTGACTGTATTTAAGCCAGAGGTTCTTGTCTTTCAGCATACGACTGGTTTGACGTTTGAACACATCGCTATCATCTTCCTTACACCTTACACTACGAAGATGCAAACGGGCAGAGTAATTCAACTTCTGAGTGTTAATAGGGTTTATGACAATAGCACCTGTCGTACTACCAAAGAGCATATGTCCATTCTGAAGCGGAACTACAGCCCCACGCGTATATTCACGCTCTAAACCATAGCAGTAATTGATATCTACAACCTCCAAAGGAGTGGATAGTGAAACGAAGGCAAGTCCCTGCTCTGTAGCAACCATTATTCGTCCGAATACGTCCTTGTTTATGCTACTGATACAATTAGAGGGCAAGCCATCTTTATCTGTTATCCGTTGACTCGTCTTTTCCTGAAGGTCGTAAACAAACACTCCTCCTCCATCCGTACCTATCCATAGCTTGTTTTCGTTCAGATAAAGACAGACAGCGAACTTATTCACATCGTCCATCTCTTGATAGAAGTTGAGTTCCTCCACCTTACCTGTGGATGGTGTAATCAGCTGAACATTGAACGAAGTTCCCACTACCACACGTCCGTCAGGCAGTTGCAGGATATCATTCACATAATTAACGTCATGATAATGACATCCCTCCGCAGTTTTATGCACCAACGGACCTTCCAAGCATCCCATCCAGAGTCCACCGTCTCTATCAAAGAAAAGCTTATATACATGATCATCTTTCAGAATCCCATTTGCCTCCGTGTAGAGTTGTCGGGCTTGTCCGTTGCTCGATATCTCGAAAACACCCTTTCCATAAGTAGCAGCAAGAATACTACCTGTAGCTGTTTTACAAAAGTCTATGACCACAACACCACGACAAGTGTGTATCCAAGAATCCATTTGCGGGTTATATAAACTAACACCATTGTCCGTTCCCATCACAAGCGTTCCATTGTCCAACTGGTCAACGCAGTTTACGCGATCATTAAGCACCGACTTTCCATTAGCATCGGTATGCTGGAAGATGGCTGGAGTACTTCCCACAGGACGGGCGATATCGATACCTCCCGAATAGGAGCCCACTACTATATTGCCCCATGTATCACGCAGTACCGCATACACACCATTCCCATGAAGCACACCATGAGGACCTTCATTGGCATCAAAAAGCAAGGTAGCCTGGAAGGCTTTTGAGTCATGCGCAGTACGATTAACCTTATAGACGCCATACCCGTCAATACCTATCAGCATGGTTTTATCGTCATAAGGGATAATGCTCCGCACAGGATAATTGACCATAGAATTGCCATTAGCAGGCACCGCCATCTCCAAACTTGATGTTTCTTCTCTTCCATCTAACGACAGTATCCACAATCCGCAGGCATATCCACCCAACCAAACTTTCTGGTTTACTTTGTCGTAGTATCCACTTTCTATGTTTAGCGGTGCTATGGTCTTCAGAGTCGCCTTCTTGTTTTTCAGCGACATCATCAACACCTCCGTACGCGTACAGAACAAAAGATGGAATTTTGTCTGAACGATACAGTTCACATGACAATGCTCCTTCACAGTCTTTATTCTTCCGTCGTTTAGGAAATAGACGCCCTCACTGGTTGCCAACCAAGTTCCCTCCTGAGTTTTCAGGATGTCGTGCAACTGGACGTCCTTTTTCAACAAATCACGTATATCAATGTCAAGGATGAATTCGTCGAGTTCTGGATCATAGCTAAAGATATTGCCGTTATTATCGAATGCCATTAATGTCGACTCATCGTCTTGCTGGTAGCGACTGAGTCTGATAACCAGTCCGGCTGCACTTCCCAGCATATTCTTTCGCTTCAACTCATAATGTTTGATGACAGCACCGTTATAACGATCCACTCCTTTTTTTGATGTCCACCACAAGGCGCCATCATCTGTCTGCTGAATGGTATAAACGCGTTGGCTATACATACCATCAGCCTGTCCCAGATGAAAGAATGTGAAATCTTTCACCTGCTGAGCATACAAACTTTGTGTAAAATATATGAAGAGGCAGAGTAGACTACCAAGCTGTTTTGACATCGTATTTATTTTTAGGTCATCAAGTAATTACTGATTGCAAAAATACTGTTTTTTTGTCAAACTGCAAAAAGAATTTGTGATTTTTACATGCAATTCTACCTGATTTGTGTTACCTTTGCAGCCTCATGGATCTCTTTCACAAACTACAGACCACGCTGCACGAGCCAGAAAGACTGAACAATCCGTTTAGCTATGTGCCTCATCCGTTGTCACTTATGGCAGCGGAACAGGTTACTATATATATAAAAGGTATGAAGGATTGGGACAAGGAGGTCTCCGCAGGCAAGATGTTTGGTGTGCTCGTATGTCGCGACTCCAAAGGGGCTTTAGGTTTTCTGGCTGCCTATAGCGGACAAATTGGAGGGCGTGCAGATTGGCCTTGGTTTGTGCCTGCCGTCTTCGACTATCTGCAACCTGATGGTTATTTCAAACAGGAAGAAGCAGCTATCACGGCAATCAACCATCAAGTAAAGGCATTGGAAGACAACTATCAGCTTTTGCATCTACGACAAGAGGTCAGACATCTGAAAGAAATGGCAGAGGCAGAAGTCAACGATTACAAAGAGATCATGCGACAAGCCAAGGCTAAACGCGATGCTGCCACCATTCGCACAGAGGAAATGACACGCGAAAGTCAGTTCCAGAAAGCAGAACTACGACGTTTGAAAGCTCGCTGGAAACAGCGTATTGAGGAGGCGCAAAACACCCTAACGCCTTTGGAAGAGGATATCCTTCATTTAAAACAGGAGCGAAAGCTTCGCTCAGATGCCCTGCAAAAATGGCTCTTCAGTCAGTTCCAGATGTTGAATGCGCACGGCGAGAGGATGTCTCTCTTGGAAATCTTCGAACCCACTCCACAGGGCATCCCTCCCTCTGGAGCAGGAGAATGTTGTGCCCCCAAACTATTACAATATGCCTTTCTACATCATCTGACGCCACTTTGCATCGCAGAGTTCTGGCAAGGAGCCTCACCTAAGATGGAAATCCGGCATCACGGGCAATATTATCCCGCATGCAGAGGTAAATGTAAGCCTATCCTCTCCTTCATGCTGCAAGGTTTGGAGGTAGAGCCTCTTACCCAAAAGAAGGAAACCTTGTCTTTGGAAATCATCTATCATGATGATGACATTGTGGTTATCAACAAGCCCTCCGGTATGCTTTCTGTACCTGGGAAGATAGATGCCACATCGGTCTATGACCTCATCAAGCAGCAATTTCCAAAGGCAGAAGGCCCCATCATTGTACACCGCTTAGACATGGACACATCAGGAATCATGGTGGCTGCACTTACCCTTAAAGCCTATCATCACCTACAGCGTCAGTTCTTGGAACGCACTACCCAAAAGCAATACGTAGCTTTACTCCATGAAAAGGGGCACTTTACGGGTCGAAAAGGGGAACTTTTCCTCCCGTTACGCGCTGACTTAGATGACCGTCCCCGCCAATTGGTGGATTTCGAGCACGGACGACAGGCTCATACCTCCTACGAAGTGCTTTCTGTTGAGAACAGCATAGCCAGAGTCAGACTTATTCCACACACAGGGCGCACCCACCAACTACGTGTACACTGCGCCCACAGTCAAGGGCTTCAGTCGCCCATTGTGGGCGATGCTCTCTATGGCAAAGCCTCCCATCGTCTATACTTGCATGCGGAAAAATTGTCATTCACCCACCCTACTACAGGCCAAAGGCTTACTTTTACTGCACCAGCTCCATTCTGACAAAACGTATAAAAATCATTAATAATAGGCAGAAAAAGTGCTAATCTGTTGGAAAATGATTAATTTTGCAGAAAATATACTATTTTATTAACATTATTCAATCATGAAAAAAATCTTCTTGAGTGCACTGTTCCTCTTGGCCAGTGCCGTAACAATGATGGCTCAACAGATGCCACCCATTCCTGTTGACCCTGAGGTGAGGATTGGCAAACTGGACAACGGACTGACCTACTACATCCGTCACAACGAATGGCCCGAGCACGTTGCCAACTTCTACATTGCCCAACGTGTGGGCTCCATCCAGGAAGACGAGTCGCAGCGCGGCTTGGCTCACTTCCTTGAACATATGGCTTTCAATGGCTCTGAGAACTTCCCCAACAAGCCGGGCAAGAGCATTATCGACTTCACCCGTTCGCTGGGTGTGGAGTTCGGTAGCGACCTGAATGCTTACACATCTATCGATCAGACTGTTTATCGTGTCTGCAACGTACCAACAACCAAAGGACAAGCAGCCCTCGACTCTTGTATGCTTATTCTGAAAGACTGGTCTTGCGGTCTTTCTCTCGAAGCCGATGAGATTGACAAGGAGCGCGACGTGGTACACAACGAGTGGCGTCTGGGCGAAGGTCCCTCACAGCGCATGATTACTCGTTCGCTTCCCAAGATCTATCCTGGTTCAAAGTATGGCGAGCGCATGCCTATTGGTTTGATGAGTGTTATTGACAGCTTCAAGCCCGAGACTTTGCGCGCTTACTATCACAAGTGGTACCGTCCAGACAACCAGGCCATCATCGTTGTTGGTGACGTCGACGTTGACCACATGGAAGCTAAGGTAAAGGAGCTGTTCAGTGGCATCAAGGTTCCTGAGAATGCCGCACAGGTTGTACCCGAGGCTGTTCCCGATAATGACGAGCCTATCTTCGTATTCGAGAAGGATAAGGAGATGCGCATGAACAACATCATGGTATTCATGAAGCATGATGCCACACTGCCCGAGGAGAAGGTCAACATGGACTACCTGCTCGAGGTTTATATCAAAGGCGTTATTGCACAGATGTTCAACTCTCGTATGCGCGAATTGGCTGAGAACCCCGATTGTCCTTTCCTGCAGGTATCAGGCGATGACGACGACTATCTGCTTGCAAAGACCAAAGCTGCCTTCCAGATGATGGGTGTGCCCAAGGAAGGTCGCGATATGGAGACGCTCCACGCCATGATTTGTGAAGCTCGCCGCGTGGCAAAGTTTGGTTTTGCAGCTACTGAGTACGAGCGTGCCAAAGCCGACTATCTGAGCGCTCTGGAGAAACAGTACACAAACCGTGCTAAAATTACCAATGCACAGTATGGCGATGACTGTCGCGACAACTATCTGGCTAACGAGCCTATCCCTTCAATTGAGATGCTCTACCAGATTATGAACCAGATTGCTCCCAACATTCCCGTTGAGGTCATCAATCAGGTATTACCACAGCTTATCAGCGACAGCGACAAGAACCTCGTTGTTATGGAATGGGCACGCGAAGCCGACGGACTCACCTACCCCACTGAAGACGACATGAAAGCTACTGTTGCCAAGGCTCGTGCCGAGGAACTCACCGCTTATGTCGACAACGTAAAAGACGAGCCTCTGATGGCTAAGTTGCCAAAGGCTGGTAAGATTAAGAAGGAAACCGAGAACAAGGTTCTTGGATATAAAGAGCTGACCCTGTCGAATGGTGCTACCGTGATTCTGAAGCCCACAGACTACAAGGACGACGAAGTTCGTCTGCAGGCATTTGCTATGGGTGGTAAGTCTCTCTTTGGCGAGGCCGACTATGCCAACCTGAAAGTCTTCGACCAAGTTATTGGCTATAGCGGCATTGGCAATTTCTCTAGCACAGAGCTCAGCAAAGCACTTGCTGGTAAGAACGTGAATGCAGATGCAAGCATGGGACTCACACGTCAGTACGTAACTGCCCACTCTACACCAAAGGATTTGGAGACAATGTTCCAGATGACATACCTCTACTTCACCGCTATCAACAAGGATGAGAAGCAGTATCAGAACCTCATGACGCAGTTGGAGATGAGTTTGAAGAACAAGCACCTCTCTCCCGATGCTGTATTTAGCGACACACTGGTCAACACACTCTATTGCCACAATCCTCGCTTCAAGAGTCTTGAAGTAGAAGATCTGAAGAACATCAGCTATGATCGCATCCTCGACATCCATAAGGATCGCTTTAAGAACGCATCACAGTTCACCTTCGTTATTGTTGGTAAGTTCACCGAGGAGCAGATTCGTCCCTACATCGAGCAGTATATCGCCGCTCTTCCTGGCAAGGGCAAGGCCGATAAGTTCAAGGAAGTTCAGACCCTCGCAACTGGCAAGGTAGTCAACAAGTTCACACAGAAGAGTGATTCACCAAAGGCTACGGCCGTTGAACTGTGGAGTGCCGAAGCTCCTTATACGCTCGAGAACATCGTAAAGCTCGAGGCTACCGGTCAGATACTCTCTATGCTTTATCTGCGCACCATTCGTGAGGAAGAGAGTGCCGCCTACTCATGCGGTGCCTATGGCCACTTCGCCCTCAGCAGTTCCAAGCCTCTCATGCAGTTGCAGGCTTACTGCCCCATGAACCCCGACAAGCAAGAGATTGCCGTTCGTCTGCTTCACGAGGGTATCGAGAAATCTGCAAAGGAGATCGACGCCAACGATTTGGCACAAGTAAAGGAAGCCATGCTGAAGGATGCCGACATCCAGGCAAAGAACAACAACTACTGGATGAACACCATTGTTACATGGAAGGAATACGGTCTTGATACCTATACGGACTACAAGAAGACTATCGAGGCTCTCACACCTCAGTCACTCAGTCAGTTCATCAAGGATCAGATTCTGAGCAGTGGCAACCACGTTGAGGTGATTATGACTCCAGAAGCCAAGTAATCTCAAAGTACAATAAAGAAGAAGGGCATCGCCGTTGAGCGATGCCCTTCTTCTTTATGATTATATCTGAATTACTTGACTTCCCAGATATCATTGGTCTCGAGCAGCTCCTCGAAGTTGTGATACTTCTTCTGAGCAGAAACCTCTGCCAACTGTGCGTGAACAGCATCGTTGTAGGTAGGAGCCTCAACATCGCGGATAACACCGAGTGCGATGGGGAATCCATCCTCAGGAGTCATCATGGCGAGCTTCAACTGCAGGGTGTTGTCCTCGCAGTGAGCATCGTGTACGAGTACATCGTCGATGGTGTAACCATCCTTACCAATCTCTACGACCTTCAGACCGAAGCCCTGCTGTACCAGTCCGAACTCATTGTTCTCGCCGAATACCAGCTTCTCACCATGCTTTACATAGATGGCGTTCTTCTTACGACCCTCGTTGTTGTAAACTACATCGTGGCAGTGGTCGTTGAAGATAACGCAGTTCTGCAGAACCTCAGTTACGCTGGCACCCTTGTGCTCGTAAGCAGCCTTCAGTACCTCAACAGTTCCCTTGGCATCGGTAGCTACGCAACGAGCAAAGAAGTGTCCGCGTGCACCGAAGCAGAGCTCAGCAGGACGGAATGGATCCTCAACCGTTCCGTAAGGGCTCGACTTAGAAACAAAACCGCGTGGTGAGGTAGGTGAATACTGACCCTTGGTCAGACCGTAGATACGGTTGTTGAGCAGGATCATATTGAGGTCGATGTTACGACGGTTGGCGTGGATAAAGTGGTTACCACCGATAGCCAGTCCGTCACCATCACCAGAAACCTGCCATACGGTCAGGTTGGGGTTAGCCACCTTAGCGCCAGTAGCTATGGCAGCAGCACGACCGTGGATGGTGTTCATACCGTAAGTAGCCATGTAGTGAGGCAGACGGCTTGAACAACCGATACCAGAAATCACTGCAACGTTCTCGGGAGCTACGCCAATCTCGGCCATAGCCTTATGGAGTGAAGCCAGGAAGAAGTGGTCACCGCAACCAGGGCACCAACGAGGCTGGCCTTTCTTAAAATCTTGTGCTGTATATGTACTCATTGCTTTACTTCTTTAAAATGTCCTCGAATGCGTTCACTAACTCTTCTACTACGAAAGGCTGACCCTTTACCTGATTGAACTGATAAGGCACAAAGCCGTCCACCTTCATACGGAGGTAAGCTGCAAGCTGACCCATGTTCTGTTCGGCTACAACCACCTTCTTGTACTTCTTCATTACCTCTGCAGTGTTCTTTGGCAGTGGGTTCAGATACTTGAAGTGAGCCTGAGCAACTTTGTAGCCCTTGGCACGGAGGTCGTCCATGGCAGAACGCAGATGGCCATAAGTAGAACCAAAGCCAACTACCAACAGATCAGCATCATCCACATCACCAACAACCTCGAGGTCGGGTACCTGAATGTTATCAATCTTCTGCTGACGCAGACGAGTCATCAAGTCGTGGTTCTCAGGGTTGGTAGAGATAGCACCAGTGTTAGAGTCCTTCTCCAGTCCACCAAGGATGTGAGCAAAACCCTCACGACCAGGCACAGCCCAGTAGCGTGTACCATTCTCAGCACGCATATATGGTGTCCACTTACCCTTCAGTTCCTCGGGAACATAGGGAGGATTGATTGCATCAAGCTTTGCCATTTCAGGCAACTTGAAGGCACCAGAGCCATTAGCGATATAAGCATCGGTGAGCAGAACAACAGGTGTCATGTGCTCAAGGGCAATCTTTGAAGCCTGGTATGCAGCGTCGAAGCAGTCAGCAGGACTGGTAGCTGCCATCACAGGCATGGGGCTTTCACCGTTACGTCCGAAGAGAGCCTGCAGGAGGTCAGTCTGCTCAGACTTGGTGGGAAGACCTGTTGCAGGACCACCACGCTGTACGTCGAGAACAACCAATGGCAGCTCCATGATAACAGCGAGGTTCATGGCCTCTGATTTCAGACAAACACCAGGACCAGAAGTAGAGGTGATACCAAGAGCGCCAGCAAACGATGCTCCAAGTGCAGAGGCGCAACCGGCAATCTCATCCTCACACTGCACGGTGACAACGCCGCAAGACTTGTGCTTTGAAAGCTCGTGCAGCACGTCGGTAGCAGGAGTGATAGGATATGAACCCAGGTAGAGGCGCAGACCAGCCTTCTCGGCAGCAGCGATGAAGCCATAGGCAGTAGCCTTGTTACCAGTGATGTCCATATAGCGTCCGGGCACTTTGTCCTTTGTCTCAACGCGATATACGTTGATGGCATTTGAATGTGTATTGTGTCCGTAGTCCCAACCGGCTTGAATAACCTTGATATTAGCCTCAGCAATAGCAGGCTTCTTAGCAAACTTCTCCTTCAGGAAGTTGCCTACGAGGTTCAGGTCACGATCGAAGAGCCAGCAAACAAGTCCGAGTGCGAACATGTTACGGCACTTGAGCATGGCTTTATTGTCCATACCAGAGTCGGCCAGGCATTCCTTCACCATGGTAGTGAGAGGACACTGGATGACACGATCAGGATCTATACCCATTTCACCGAGGTAATCCTCTGTCTGGAACTGGGCTTTCTCCAAGTCCTTAGGACCAAAAGAGTCTGTATCAATAATAATTGTAGCACCAGGTTTTGCATAACGATACTGTGTCTTCAGAGCAGCAGCGTTCATTGCTACCAATACATCGCACTTGTCACCAGGAGTGTAAACCTTACCAGCACCGATGTGCACCTGGAAACCAGACACACCTGTCAGCGAGCCTTGCGGGGCGCGGATATCTGCAGGATAATCTGGGAATGTTGAAATGCCATTGCCTACTGTGGCACTGACCGTAGAAAAAATGTTTCCGGCCAACTGCATACCGTCGCCAGAATCTCCAGAGAAGCGCACAACCACCTGGTCGAGCTCTTTCACTTCCAATTTTTCAGCCATAATTTTTAATAATTATACAAAGTAAGTTTAATTTTGGGTGCAAATTTCGGAATATTTATCGAATTATCAAAACTTTTAGGGTAAAATTATACAAAAATGAATAAAAAATCACTTTTTGCTTACAAATTGCTAATATATGTTAGCTGATTTCGTCATTTCGAGAAAACTTCGTAACTTTGCACCGCATATAAAAATAGGTAATAAAAGGTTATAAGAAGATTGAAGAATGGGAAATATGGATATCATACAGAATCAGCATTTTGAAGGCGAGCGTCCTTTGTTTGAAGTTCACCATGTTCGTTTGGAGCATGTTACCATTGGAGAGGGCGAAAGTGCTATTAAGGAATGCTCAGACATTGAGGCTGAGGATTGTCATTTCTGGGGGAAATATCCTTTCTGGCATGTTCACGGTTTCAAGATCAATCGCTGTCAGTTTGACGTTGGTGCACGTTCTGCACTTTGGTACAGTAGTAATATGGACATGCGCGACACGCGTATAGACGGTCCCAAGATGTTCCGTGAGATGCACGACATGTACTTGGAGAACGTTGTCATCAACGATGCCGACGAGACGTTCTGGAAGTGTCAGAACATCGAGGCACATAACTTAGAGCTCCATGACGGCACCTATCCTTTCATGTTTTGTGAGAACGTAAAGATTGACGGACTGAAGAGTGATTCCAAATACGTATTCCAGTATTGTAAGAACGTGGAGATACACAATGCGAATATCGTCACCAAGGACTCGTTCTGGGAGTGCGAGAACATAACCATTTACGACTCTATGCTTGACGGAGAATACCTGGCTTGGCATTCCAAGAATGTCAGACTGGTGAACTGCCAGTTGGCTGGCGAGCAGTTGCTCTGCTATGCCAACCAGCTGATACTTGAGAACTGCACCTTCGCTCCCGACTGCGACCGCGTATTTGAATACAGCAATGTGGAAGCCAATATCAAAGGACATATTGAAAACATCAAGAATCCCACTAGCGGACACATTGTTGCCGACTCTATTGGATCCATCACTATCGACAAGAACATCAAACAACCAGCAAACTGCATCATAGAGACAAGACAATGAAATACAATTTCGATGAGATCGTCAAGCGCCGTGGTACTGGCTGCGTGAAGTGGGACGAGCCACGTCCTTTGTCCATTGAGGGTGAAGATATTATTCCCCTCTGGGTGGCCGACATGGACTTCAAGGCTGCTCCTGCCATCCAGGAAGCAGTCATTAAGCGTGCCCAACATAGTGTCTATGGCTACACCGTCGTAGAGGAAGATTACTACGATGCTGTCATCTCATGGTTCCAGCGTCGTCACCAGTGGACCATCCGTCGCGAGGAGATTATCTATACCACGGGGGTTGTTCCTGCCATGTCAGTAGCCATCAAGGCTCTGACCATGCCTGGTGAGAAAGTCCTGATACTTTCACCAGACTACAACTGTTTCTTCTCCAGCATCCGCAACAATGGCTGTGAGGTACTGGAGACCGAGCTGAAAGCTACAAACCATTTTAAGGTGGATTGGAGCGATTTCGAGGCGAAATGTGCCGACGAGAAGACCACCGTGTTCCTGCTCTGCAATCCTCACAACCCCACAGGACGTGTTTGGACGAAGGAGGAACTGGAAAGGATGAACGACATCTGCATGAAGCATCATGTCAAGGTGGTCAGCGACGAGATTCACTGCGAACTCATCATGCCAGGACACCGTTTCCAGCCTTTTGCTGCCGTCAGCGAGGCTTGCCGCCAAAATAGTGTTATCCTTAATTCTCCCTCCAAGTCATTCAATATCGCCGGACTACAAGCAGCCAACATCATCTGCGCCCAGCCCGAATGGCGTCACCGCCTGGATCGTGCTGTTAATATTAATGAGGTGTGCGACCTGAATCCTTTCGGACCAGTCGCACTGAAAGCAGCCTATAATGAGAGCGAGGATTGGATCGATGAGCTCAATCAATACCTGTGGGACAACTATCAGGCCCTTTGCGAATATGCAAAAGAACACCTTCCCCATTGGAAAGTCAACCAGTTGGAAGGTACCTACCTGCTTTGGATTGACATCACCGCCACTGGCATGAGCGCTCAGGCCTATACCGACCACCTATTGCGCGACTACCACGTATGGGTAAACCCGGGCACCATGTATGGTCCCCAAAGCGGCGAAGGCTATATCCGCTTGAACATTGCATGCCCTAGAGCCTTGCTGATGGAGGCACTAAACAGAATCAAAGAATAAAAGAATAAAGGAAGACATGAAGATCAACAAGCAAGAACGCATCCAGCGAGCCGAGTCGCTGTTCATGCAGGGTTTCAATTGTTCGCAATCAGTCGTGGCAGCCTTTGCCGATATCTATGGCTACACCGAGGAGCAAGCCCTTCGTATGAGTGCAGGCTTTGGTGCCGGCATTGGGCGCATGCGCATGTCGTGCGGTGCTTTCAACGCCTTGGCGCTTCTTGCAGGACTAGACTGCGGCTCTGTGACACCAGGCGACCGCGAAGGCAAGTCCTATAATTATAAAGTGGTACAACAACTAGCCGAACGTTTCCGTGAGGAGCACGGCAGTTTGATTTGCGCCGAGCTACTGAAACTGAAGAAAGGCGCTCCCCTGAGCTACGAAGCATCAGAGCGCACGGCAGAGTACTACAAGACACGTCCATGCGTGAACCAAATCATATCGGCTGCAAAAATCTTTGCTGACTATTTGGAAGCAAAAGAGTGATTTTTCTTTCAATTATGCTTTTAGTTTAGAATATTTTAGTAAATTTGCACACAAAAATTTAAATAACAGACCAATTTATCATGTACACACGTATGACCGCTGCCGAAGCTGCAGCACTGATTAAGAACGGAGAGAACATTGCAATGAGCGGCTTTACGCCCGCTGGAGTAGCAAAGGCTACAACCAAAGAATTGGCAAAGATTGCCATTGCCGAACACGAGGCTGGACGTGAGTTCAAGGTAGGCATTTTCACTGGCGCCTCTACAGGCCAGAGCACCGATGGCGACATGGCCAATGCCCAAGCTATCAAGTACCGTGCCCCCTATACTACCAACCCCGACTTCCGCAAACACGTGAACATGGGCGAGATTCCCTACAACGACCTGCACCTGAGCCACATGGCACAAGAACTGCGCTATGGTTTCTATGGTGATATCGACTGGGCTATTCTCGAGGTCTGCGACATTGAGGAGTGTGGCAACGATTATCATGTCTATCTGACTGCTGCCGGTGGCATCTCACCCACAGCAGCCCGTTTGGCTAAGCACGTCATTCTGGAGCTCAACTCTTTCCACAATCCTAATGCCAAGTTCATCCACGACGTTTACGAGCCTCTCGATCCCCCTTACCGCAAGCCCATCATGATTGAGAAGGTAAGCGACCGTATCGGTGTGCCCTACGTGTCTATCCCCAAGGACAAGGTGGTTGGTGTCGTAGAGTGTAATATCCCCGACGAGGCTCGCGCTTTCAAGGACAGCGACCCCGTTACTGAGAAGATTGGTTTCCTCACTGCCGAGTTCTTGGTAGAAGAGATGCACAAAGGCCGCATCCCCAAGGAGTTCCTTCCCCTGCAGAGTGGCGTAGGTTCTACAGCCAACGCCATTCTGGGTGCACTGGGCGAGGACAAGCACGTGCCCAACTTCAACATCTATACCGAGGTAATTCAGAACTCTGTCATCGAGATGATGCTCAATGGACGCGTAAAAGATGCTTCTGCCTGCTCACTCACCGTGTCTAACGACTGTCTGATGCAGGTTTACGATAACATGGACTATATGAAGAACCACCTGACGCTGCGTCAGAGTGAGATATCTAACTCTCCTGAGGTCATTCGCCGACTGGGTGTTATTGCTATCAATACAGCCATCGAGGCCGATATCTATGGTAACGTAAACTCTACACACATCAGCGGTACCAAGATGATGAACGGTATCGGAGGTTCGGGCGACTTCATCCGCAACGCCTACCTGAGCATCTTCACCTGTCCGTCTATCGCCAAAGGTGGCATCATCTCAAGTATCGTTCCCTTCGTGAGCCATCAGGACTCTTCAGAGCACGACGTAAACATCATCGTGACCGAACAGGGTATCGCCGACCTGCGTGGCAAGAGCCCCGCCCAACGTGCTGAGTGCATCATCGAGAACTGTGCACATCCTGACTACAAGCAGCTGTTGTGGGACTACCTGAAGATCTCTAAGATGGGACAGACACGCCACAACCTGACTGCTGCCTTCGCTATGCACGACTCACTGGCTCGCAAGGGCGACATGCACCTCACCGATTTCTCTGAATACATCAAATAACGACTGATGATTTTTCAGCAAACACTACGATGGCTGCTTTTCCTCTTCTTGGGAATGGCAGCCATCAGTGTTTTTGCACAGTCCGTCCCCGACTGGCAACAAGCCTACGAACAAATGGCAGAGGACTTTATTGATGACGAAGACGGAGCGCCAGATGTTGACATGCAGTTGCTTCAACACTTGGCCGACCATCCCATCAACCTCAACAACACCAATCGCGAGGAACTGGAACAGTTGCCGTTTCTCTCCCAGCAACAAGTCATGGATCTCATCGAGTACCTCGACCGCTATCGTCCCATGCGCTCACTGGGCGAGTTGCGCATGGTGCGCTCCATGAGCTATCAGCAGTTGACGCTACTCCCCTACTTCGTCTATCTTGGTGAGTACGTCCCACCCGCTACTGTCCGTACGCCATTCAAGCCCCATCACACGCTCACCGCCACAGGTTCCATCCCGTTCTACGATCGTCAGGGCGACAAAAGTGGATATCTGGGCTATAAGTATCGCCATTCGTTGCGCTATGAGTTTAGCTACGGCAAGAAGATAAAGGCCGGACTCATTGGTGCACAGGATGCCGGCGAGCCATTCTTCTCCAATAGGAACACATGGGGCTACGACGCCTATTCCTATTATGTACAAGTAAGAGAACTGGGGCCTGTATCCACAGCCATCGTCGGAAAATACAAGTTGTCAGCCGGCATGGGACTGGTCCTGAACAATGCCTTCTCTATGGGAAAAGCCATCACGCTGCAGTCTTTAGGTCGACTCACACAGGGCCTTCGTCCTCACAGTTCCCGTTCTGAGCAAGGCTACTTCCAAGGTGCTGCAGCCACCATTGCGCCCTGTCAGCCACTTACACTCACGCTGTTTGCCTCGCATCGTGCCGTAGATGCCACACTCAATGATGACGGAACAGCCAAGACGCTCATCTACGGTGGCATGCACCGCACACCTGAAGAGATGCAGAAGAAGTACAACACGCATCTCACCGCGCTGGGAGCCACCTCCACTTTCCACAAGGGAGCTTTCCATGTTGGGGCCACTACCGTTTTCACCCATCCCGACCGTTCGTTGGAGCCCGACCGCACGCAGCGTTTCCGCTACTACTATCCGCATGGTGAGCAGTTCTTCAATGCCAGTATGTTCTATGGCTACAACCACAGTCGTTGGGCGTTTCGTGGTGAGACAGCCATCAATCAGGACGGAGCCCTTGCCACCATCCACACGTTGAGCCACCAAACCAAGAACGGTACCAGCATCACGGCCCTGCATCGGTTCTATAGTTGTCGCTACACATCACTCTATGCCAATAGCTTCAGCGACGCCTCTGGCGTGCAGAACGAGAGTGGCATCTACCTCGGAGCCAGCTGTCGTCCTTTGTCCCATCTCCAACTACAAGCCTATGCAGACTATGCTTACTTCCCTTGGGCGCGCTACAGAGTATCGCAAGCCTCGCAGTCGCTCGACCTCTTTCTACATGCCGACTATCGCATCACCAGCAAGTGGGACCTCGCAGGTCGGCTTCGTGCCCGTTTCCGCGAGCAGGACAATACCGACAAGACTGCCCTCGTTCCTTTGAGAGAACAACGTGGTCGTTTCGCTGCCACCTATCATCCCTCATCGGCGCTCTCCCTAAAAAGCCAAGTGGACCTTAGTCGCATGCCAAGCCCCAACGTCAGTCGCGGACTGATGTTCAGCCAGCAAGCCACCTATCAAAAGGGCAAACACCTGTTGAGCGGCACCGCTGCCTTCTTCCACACCGACGACTACGATAGTCGTCTCTACCTCTACGAGCGCCAGGTGCGCTACGATTTCTCGTTCCCCATGTACTACGGTCGTGGCATGCGCCTCATGTTGTTGGCACGCACCGCCATCTCGCCCCGTCTTCAGCTCACCGCCAAACTCGGCCACACCAATTACTTCGACCGTTCCTCCATCGGCACCTCTCAGCAGCTCATCGCCCACTCCAGCGCCACCGACCTCATCCTGCAACTGCGCTATCACCTTTAATCTCCCCTCATTATCCTTTGAGAAAGAAAAAATGCAATGTTTTTCTGCAAACCTTTGCATTATTTGAAAATATTTTATATATTTGCAGCCGCAATTAACAAATACAATTCAAAGACTAAAAAAGCAGTAATAATGAAGATTAGAATTAAAATGAAAAACAAGCATTTGCTGTCAATTTCTATTGCCCTGATTCTGACAGGTATCATGACCTCTTGTGCAAGTATTGTCTCGGGTGGAGATCCAAACATCACACTTAACAGTAACTATAGAGGCACTGTTACAATCACCACCGAGAAACATTCATATTCAGGTGTTACGTTCCCTGCCGTTGTTCAAGTGAATCGTCACAAGCTGGACGGTCAGCGTATTCGTATTTCTGCTGATGATTGTGAATTCGATGATGTTGTTCTTGAGAAGACCGTGAATCCCTGGGCATTCGGTAACGTCTTAATAGGTGGCCTTATAGGCTGGGCTGTAGATCTTAGTACCAATTGCGTCAGCAAACCCGCACAGACGCAGTATACAGTATTCCCTTTTTTACCAACAAAGACAGGAAGCTCTAACAAGTAATTTGTCATCATTAAATTTTATGATGACAACGGATGACCCGATGATAAAGAATATTTAATAAAAAAAATGATAGACTTTAATAATCCACACAAGAGAGGAGTACCGTTAATGATTCTTAAACTATAGTAGTTGAATAAACATGAGAAGAAAGAACATAGAATTGCCACTATTATTTATAATGGTATTTGTGTTTATGGTACAAAAACCGAGTTACTTGTAGTGGAGAAAATTCGGCTTCTTACTTATTATCTTCAAAAAGGTTGCCTTCCTCCTGGAAACAGAATATTTAGATAATACTTTCTTATAGTTTAATATATTATTATGAAATTTATACTGAAAACCGTTTTTGATATTCAAGCAAGTCAGAAAAATGAGCTGGTGTCTAATTTAGACAAAGAACTCTCATCTTTTTTCTCAGAGAGAACATACTCATCTATGGTAGAAGAAATAAACATTGATCTTTATTGCTTCAATACGCCATTTAGGCTAAAACATCATAGCAGGCCTATATACCATGAAGATAAAACATCAAAGGTATTTCCACGGGACAAGAAAAGTGATGCAACATTTCGTATGTATCATTTGCTTTTTGTAGATATTCCTTTGCCAGACGAATTTGCTACTTGTTCCGTGGATAACGCTGTCGCGATGATTGGAGATACGATGGTTAAGTATTTCACTGAAGTAAATCTCCCTGTTAAGATTAGGAAGTCATTTGACAAGGATCGTTTTGTGGCAGACTTAAAGGCATTCTTCGATAGTTATTCTGCCAAGCAGGGTAAATAAATGAGCCATGAAAGGAAAAGCGTCATTTTAAAAATAGAAACAATGAATAT
>Ga0265298_10000329_pt1 | contig 71832 bp, 55 predicted proteins | sample AusTroGonzalo_MG_3_FD_193486 | JGI IMG/M metagenome (GOLD analysis project Ga0265298, IMG submission 193486) | Bovine rumen microbial communities from tropical cattle in Woodstock, Queensland, Australia - Gonzalo_01 | ecosystem: Host-associated > Mammals > Digestive system > Stomach > Rumen ... | reverse complement strand
TATCGCGTTTCAAAGATCTGCGTCCGCTCTGGCCCCTGGGGGGCGGCGAACGGATGGATAGTTTACCATATCCCCCGACGCCGCGCAAGGGGGTAAATCAAACTTTTTTCACTTTTTTTAATTTCGCGGAAAAAGGGCGTGAAAAGCGGTCATCCGCCGAGTTTTTCGGCGCTGGCGGCCATCTCCCGGCCTATGGCGGCGATGCGTTTCTCTATCCGAGTCTTGATCTGGCTCACAAGGTTGCGCGAAAGTCGGAACTTCTCGGCGGTCTCCTCTATGGAATGGTTTTCCTGAACGTAGAAGCGATAGACGGAGCGGTCGCGGTCAGAAAGAGCGGTTTTGGTGAGGACGTGGTCGACAGCGGCCTGCAGTATGGCCCGCCGCCAGTCGGCGTCGGCGTCGGCATCGGCCGATGGAGCCACCAGACTCTCGGCAAGCGTCTCGTCGAGCGGCACGTGCGCATCGACCTTGCGCACCTCGTCCTTGCGATGCTGCATGTGGACCTCGTTGTATATCATCGTGGCAAGGTAGGAGTGAAAGCTGCCTTTGGAAGGGTCGAAGCGTCCGCTGCGGAGCACATCGACCAGCTTTCCGAAGACGGCCATCACCACATCGTCGGCGTTTGCCGAGCCGCCTTTGAACACGGCGAAGGCCCGCATCGCGGGGGCGTAGAGATCCCAGAAACGCGCCCATGCCACACCATCCTCGCCGGGCGGTAGATCCCTGATCTTGGCGATCAGCGAGAAAGACGTTTCGGGGAAGGTACTCATTTCTTCTTCTCGCCTTCAACCCCGGTAGTCAGATTCGAAACGGCCGTCCGGAGAAGGTACACCAACGGTTCTGTTTCCCCAATCTGCGTATAGGATAACACCCCTACCATCTTTGAGTCAAAAAGCGCCAACTCATCCTCATCGGCCAACTTCAAAAGTCGACGCAGATCACCGACCACCTTCTCTCGGGTGACCTTGCCGGCCTTGAGATCGGCAAACAGATCATGCGTCAACACCCAGGCATCTATGCGCGCCATCGCAAAATCGTCGCGTGTGGGCATGGCGTTGCCGTCGGTCTCTTCCTCTGGCGCGTTCGGCGGAATCTTCACAATAGAGTCGAAATCTGGCGGCAACGCGACAGAAGGAGGAGCGGCCACGCGTTGTACGAAACAAGCGAGCACTGAAGCCGCGACTGCCGCGACGATGGCCGCAAGCCAGGCATTACGCCGACCGCGCACGGCTGCATGCCGCTTGGCGCGCAACACGTCCAGCACTCGCTCCGATTTCATCGCCTCCTCTTCGCGGCGGGTTCTCTCCAGATCGTGCCAACTGGGGCATTCCCGACCCGAGGGATTGGCGTGCAGAAGCTTGGGGATGATGTCACGCCAAACGGGACTATACGTCTCGAGGTCACCCATGACATCCGTGCGCGCATCGCACCACACGCCAGTTAGGAGACGGAAGACTATCACGCCAAGCGCGTACCAGTCGCTCTCCTTCGAGGCGGCCACGCCTAGTTCGACCTCGGGCGCCATGTAGCCGACGCTGCCCATCACCGTCTTCTGCCCGCCCTTGACGGCAATGAGCGTCTGCTCCGGCGTGAGCCCCACCTTCTCGCGCAGGTCTGGGCTGAATATCTTCGCCACGCCGAAGTCGGACAGGACTGCGTGGCCGTCCGGACCGATCATGATGTTCTGCAGCTTGAGGTCGCGGTGCAGTATGCCCTTCGCATGTATATAGGAAAGGCCGTCACGCAGATCTTCGTACCAGACAGCCACCTGTTCCTCATCGACGCCGGCCACGTCGGCGTCGGCAAGAGTGTGAGGCTGCCCGTCTGGATCCAGTACAAGGTCCATTATGAAATATGGGCGACCCGTCTCGGAGTCCTCGCCTAGATCGTACACCCGCACGAGGCGCGGGTGGTCGAGCTGCGCAAGAAGCCGCCCTTCGGCGAAAAACCGCTTGCGCGCGGTCTCCACGTCGCCGTGCGAATAAGTGAAGAGCTTGAGGGCATAGCGCGCCTCCAGATCCATGTCCACCACTTCGTACACCTCGGCCATGCCGCCGCGGCCAATGAAGCAAGAAACCCGCCATCTGCCGATTGTCCGGCCCGGCTCAAGGGCAGGCCGCATTTCGGAGCTCTCGGCCTCTTGAATGTCGCGCTCAGCGTCTGGAATGTCCTCGTTACAGTTTTCCATGCCGTGCATTATACCAAAAACCGCTGGCCGCCGACAAGGGAATCGTCGTCTTTTGCAGATTCACGCAGCACGTTTTTTTTGGTATAATCTGCGCCGTCTTCCCGCAGGGGGGAGAGCAAGGAACAACAGCAATGATTGACATCAAGAAGATCCGAGATGAATTCGACGCAACCGCCGCCGCCCTCGCGCGCCGCGGCGTGGAGGAGGAAAAGGTGGCCCTCGCCCGCGACCTGGACGCGAAACGCCGCGCCCTCCTCGCCGAGACCGAGTCGCTCAAGGCCAAGCGAAACGCCGCCTCAAAGGAGATTGGCCAGATCGCCAAGGCCGGCGGTGACATCGCCGCGGCCAAGGCCGAGATGCGCGCCGTAGGCGACCGAATCGCCGAAATTGACAAAGAGCTTGCGCAAGTGGAGACGGATCTCCGCGAAACGCTTCTCATGATTCCCAATCTTCCCGCCCCGGAGATTCCCACCGGACCGGACTCTTCCGCCAACAAGGTGGTCCGCCTCGTGGGAGAGTGGAAGGATCCCGCCTACCCGATCCCCGACCACATACAGATCGGCGAGAAGCTCGGCATTTTCGACTTCCCGCGCGGCGTGAAGCTGACCGGCACCGGGTTCCCCATCATCCTCGGCCAGGGCGCGAAGCTCCAGCGCGCGCTCATACAGTACATGCTCGACGTCCACTGCCGCGAACAGGGCTACACGGAGATGCTCCCCCCCTTCATGGTGAACAGCGCCTCAATGACCGGCACCGGCCAGCTCCCCAAGTTCGCCGAGGACCTCTACCACTCCAACGCCGACGACTTCTGGCTCATCCCCACGGCCGAGGTGCCCGTCACCAACTTCTACCGCGACGACATTTTCGACGGCGTGAACCTTCCGAAGATCACGCCGGAGTCCCCCGTCAAGCTCACAGCCTACACGCCCTGCTTCCGCCGCGAAGCGGGCAGCGCCGGCAAGATGACGCGCGGGATGCTGCGCGTGCACCAGTTCGACAAGGTCGAGATGGTGAACTTCGTCCATCCGTCCACCTCCTTCCAGCAGCTCGAGACGCTCGTCAAAGAGGCCGAGGCCATCCTCACCGGCCTTGGGCTCCACTTCCGCGTGTTGATGCTGTGCTCTGGCGACATGGGCTTCTCCGCCGCCAAGTGCTACGACCTCGAGCTCTGGGCGCCCGGAGAGCAGCAGTGGCTTGAAGTATCCTCCTGCTCCTGCTTCACGGACTACCAGGCACGCCGCCTCAACTGCCGCTTCAAGGACTCCGACGGCAAGACCAAGCTTGTCCACACGCTCAACGGCTCCGGCGTGGCGCTTCCGCGCCTGATGGTGGCCCTTCTCGAGCAGCACCTCCAAGAGGACGGCTCCGTTCTTCTGCCCGAGGCGATCCGTCCGTACTTCGGCGCCGACAAGCTCCTGCCCGTGAAATGAGCGTCAAGTCCGGCATCTACTGGCCTGCGTTCTTGATCGTAGCCACCGTCTCGGCGGCGGCCGTCTGGCGTTACGCCCCAGCTGTGCCGTTGCCGCCCGAGGCTCGTGCGTTTTGCGTGAAATGGACGCACAAGGCGCTGCAAATGACAGGCCTGGAAGAGGGAAGCGCGAAGGACGAAGAATCAAAAGCGGTGCAATTGAAAAATGATGCGGGACAGTCGACTGACGACAAGCTACAGACGACGGCGGACAAACAACCCGTTCTGAAGCCAGAGACAAGCGCGCAAAAGCCCAAAACCCAAAGCCAGAAGCTTGAAGCCAAAGATCCAAGACCAAAGGCCAGGAACCAGAAACCAGCTGCCATAAACCAGAAACCAGAAGTCCGCCGCCAGAAACCAGAAACCAGAAACCAGAAACCAGAAACAAAAAGCGCCCCCGCTCCTCGCGCGGCCGAGCTCCGGCAGGCGGAACTGGCCGAAGACGCGCTCGCCATGACTCCAGCGCAGCGCAAGGTGAAATACGACGAACTGACGAAGAAAGCCGAAACCCGTCGAAAGGAGATCATGCGGGAGAATCTCTCAAAAAGCCCCGAGGGACAGAAGGCGCTCGCCGCCGTGAAGGAGTTCAAGGAGCTGGCCGAGAAGGTCGAGGCTCTTAAGAAGAAGTACGGCGAGACGGACTCGCGCGTCGTCTCCAAGCGCGGCGACATCCTCAGGCTAAAGGACAAAGTGCGCCGCACGAACGAAGCATACAAAAAGTGGAAAGAGCAGCATCCTGACAAGTTCACGCCGCCGGAGGCCGACGAAATCTATCGAAAGATCATCGGCGAACGCCAGTTGTATAGTGAATAGAGTAACGAGACTTGGGTTAAGAGTTTCGGGTGGCTGGTGGGCGCGGGGGGACTTGAACCCCCACTCCTTGCGGAACTGGAACCTAAATCCAGCGTGTCTGCCATTCCACCACGCGCCCGAAAACGCGGATATTATACCATGTTCAGGGCGGCAAGTGTGGTATAATACTCGCATGGCAAAAAAAGATGCAGAAAACATCAAAGCCGTGGTGGTGCTGAGCGGAGGGCAAGATTCGGCCCTGTGCCTAGCGCTCGCGACGAAGAAGCATGGCCCCTCCGCCGTGGCGGCGATCACCTTCCGCTACGGACAGAGGCACGCGGTGGAGACGAAGTTCGCCCGCCGCCTGGCGAGACGATTTGGCGTGGCGCGACACGTCGTGGCAGACATGGACTTCTACAAGCGCATCACCACGAACGCGCTTCTGGATCCGTCCGCCGCAATCACGCGACGCAGGGGCGCCGCATGTCCGTCCACGGTGGTGGAGGGGCGCAACGCCTTCTTCCTGCTCGCCGCCGGCGTGTGGGCGAAGTCGCTCGGCGCCAGGGAGATATACACGGGCGTGAGCCAGGCGGACTACTCGGGCTATCCCGACTGCCGCCGCGAGTTCATCAGAGCCCAAGAGCGCATGATGCGCCTGGCAATGGAGTGGCCCTTCAGGATCGTGACGCCGTTCATGGACAAGACGAAGGCGGAGGAATGGGCGCTTGCCGACGAGCTTGGCATACTCGACGTGATCGAGAACGAGACCGTGACATGCTACAACGGCATACCCGGCAGCGGATGCGGCAGGTGCCCGGCGTGCAGGCTGAGGAACGCCGGCCTCAAGGCATGGCGCGCCGGCCGTTGCAGGAACTGAGCGCCACTTGACACACCAAACGCTCTTTGGTATCATTCCAGCGTTTTCCAACCACAGATAAGGAAGTCAACATGGCCTGTTTCACAGTTCCTCTCGCAACCGCCGTGGTGGCGGGCGCGACAAAGGCGGCGCTGCCGAAGTCGGCGCGCAGCAACCCCTTCGTGGCAAAGCTCGGCTGGCTGGGCAAGATGATGTTCGGCGGCAGCTTCCTGCTGGCGATCGAGCACGTCTACCACGGCGAAATCATCTTCACTCCGCCATTCCTCACCGCGGTTAAGGACGGCGAAGTGTCCGGAATGCTCCACGAGATGGCGACGCGCGGCGTCGCGATGGCCGTGCTGCTGTTCGTTGTGTGGGTGGGTATGGTGGCGGTCTCCACGATGATGGAGCGCTCCGAGGCAAAGCGCATGACGCCACAGGAGGTGTGACCATGTGCGAACTCATGACGATCGCCGCCGCGCTCGTGTTCACCGCCCTCTACTACATCGGAAAAAGCAAAGGCTGGAAGACCGAGGCGCTCTTCACGACGATGCTGATGTTCTGGGGCGCCGCGCTCATGTGGGCCGTGGACTGCGTGGCGGAGAAGCTCGACGGCGAGCCGCTGCTCGACATCAGCCGCGAAGACACCGTGCTCGGCTTCATCATCCTAGGCGCGGGTCTCCTTGCGTATGCCGCGTTCACGGTCAAAGAGCGTCTCGCAGCGCGCGTCTGACGCGCTGCGGGCGAAGGCGGAGAGCGTTGACGACCTCGGTTTCGCCCGCGTGGATCTGGGACGCGCCGAGAGACAGGGCGTGCCGGAGGTCGTGTACGGCGCGGGCAAGACGTCCGCGCAGACGATTGCCATTCTCCGCTCCTTGCGACGGCACGGACAGACGCCCGTGCTCGTAACTCGTCTGGACGGCAATAAGGCGCGTGCCATCTCCGCCGCGCTCGGCCGGGGGTTCAAGTATTTTCCCGAGGCGCGTCTGGGGCGTCTGGGCCCTGCGCGCGCGCCGGACGGCGCCGGGCCGGTGGTCGTGGCGGCGGCCGGCACGAGCGACCTCCCCGTGGCCGAAGAGGCCGCCATCACCGCCGAGACTCTCGGCAACGAAGTGGTGCGGCTCTACGACGTGGGCGTGGCGGGAATCCACCGCCTCCTCGCCTGCAGAGACGAGCTGGAGCGCGCGAGCGTGGCAGTGGCCGTCGCCGGGATGGAAGGCGCGCTCGCGAGCGTAGTCGGCGGGCTTGTGCGCTGCCCGGTGGTGGCGGTGCCGACAAGCGTGGGATACGGCGCGTCGTTCGGAGGGATCTCGGCTCTCCTTTCCATGCTGAACTCGTGCGCCGCCGGCGTCTCGGTGGTGAACATAGACAACGGCTTCGGCGCTGGATTCCTCGCGCACAGGATCAACCATGTGGGAAACGGTGTAAAGCCAAAAGCCAAATAGACCATGAAGACCCTCTACCTAGACTGCTCGATGGGCGCGGCGGGCGACATGATCGCCGCCGCGCTTCTGGAGCTGACGCCGGATCCGGACGCCGCCGTCGCCAAGCTGAACGCCATCGGCATCCCCGGCGTGGAGTTTTCGCGCGAGAAGGTCGTGCGCGGCGGCATCGCCGCGACGCGCCTGCATGTGCATGTGCACGGAGAAGAAGAGGGACATCCTACCGCCGACGACCCTCACCACCACCACGACCCGCACCACTACGAGCATCACCACCATCACGAGCATCATTCGCTCGAAGAGATCCTGCATCTGATCGGCCATCTTGAAATGCCGCAGAAGGCCAAGGACGACGCGGCGGAGACATACCGCCTGATCGCCGCCGCCGAAAGCCGCGCGCACGGCAGACCCGTGGACGAAGTGCATTTCCACGAGGTGGGCGCTCTCGACGCGGTGGCGGACATCTCGGCGGCGGCGTTTCTCATGGGCGAACTGGGCGTAGAGCGCGTGGCGGCATCGCCCGTGAACATGGGCGGCGGCACCGTGCGCTGCGCACACGGCGTGCTGCCAGTTCCGGCTCCGGCAACGGCCTACCTTCTAGAAGGCGTGTGCGCGTACGGAGACGACCCCGCGTTCGGCGAGCTGTGCACGCCCACAGGCGCCGCGCTCCTCAGGCGCTTCGCGCGCACTTTCGGTCCGATGCCGGCGATGCGCGTGACAGCTACGGGCCACGGCGCAGGCGGCAGAGAGTGCGAAGGCCGTGCGAACATGCTGCGCGCCACGCTGGGAGAATCGGCGGCGCAAGAGATTGACGAAGTGGTCGAGATCTCATGCTGCGTTGACGACATGACGGGCGAGGAGGTGGCCTTCGCGAACGGACGCATCTTCGCAGCCGGCGCGCTTGACGTGACCGTGGTGCCCGTACAGATGAAGAAGGGACGGCCTGGCGTGAAGTTCGAAGTCCTCTGCAGGGAAGCCACGCGGGAGAGTGTGGAGGCCGCGATCTTCAAGCACACCACCACGCTGGGAATGCGCGAGACGACCTGCCGCCGCCGTTTGCTCGCACGCAGGGAGGAGAAGGCAACCCTTCCGTGCGGAGCGGAAGTGCGGCGCAAGGTGTCCAAAGGATGCGGAGTGTACCGCGAGAAGATCGAGTTCGAAGACCTTTCCGCAATAGCAATTGAGAGAGGATGTTCGCTGCGGGAGGCAGCTGCCGGTTTTTAGCTTAGAGCTTGGAGCTTGGAGCTTAGAGCTTGGAGCTTAGAGCCGAGGCAACCACCTAACCACTTAACCACCTAACCATTTAACCACCTAACCACTTAAGGAACTACAATGGACATATTCAAGATCGCAAAGACGGACGACGGCCTCAGCGCCATGGAAATACGCGCAGCGCTGGAGGAGAGCCTGGTGGGACGCAATCCCAGGAAGGTGCTCATCATCCCGCCGGACTTCACGCGCTTCCACTCTAACGCAGGCTTCATAACGCAGGTCTATCACGAGATCCTCACGGCGCGGGGGGTCGAGGTGGACATACTGCCGGCGCTAGGCTCGCACGTGCCGGTGTCCGAGACCCAGTGGAAGACGATGTTCGGCGACATCCCCTACGCGAAGATGCTCGTCCACAACTGGCGCACCGACGTCGTGAAGCTTGGTGAAGTGCCGGCCGACGCCGTGAAGGACATATCGGAGGGTCTTTGGACCGACCCGGTGAGCGTGGAGGTGAACCGCCGCGTGATGGACGAGTCATACGACCTGATAATCTCCCCCGGACAGGTTGTGCCCCACGAGGTGATCGGCATGGCCAATCATGCGAAGAACCTCTTCGTTGGGGTCGGCGGAAGCGACATGATAAACAAGTCGCACATGATCGGGGCCGTCTGCGGAATGGAGAAGGCGATGGGCCGCGACCACACGCCCGTCAGGCGCCTCTTCGACTATGCGTTCGACCATTTCCTCGCACAGCGTCCGATCCTCTGGGTGCTTACGGTGAACACGGCGCCGGGCGGCAGGATCCACTCCCACGGGCTCTTCATCGGCGAAGGGCGCAACTGCCTTACAGAGGCCGTGAAGCTCGCCCAGCAGAAGAACATCGACTACGTCGAGCACGGCATCAAGAAATGCGTGGTGTACCTGGACCCGTCCGAGTTCACAAGCACATGGCTAGGCAACAAGGCCATCTACCGCACGCGCATGGCGATGGCGGACGGCGGAGAGCTGATCGTGCTCGCGCCGGGCGTGCACACCTTCGGAGAGGACAAGGCGGTGGACGCTCTCATCCGCAAATACGGCTACAAGGGCCGGCTCCACACGCTGGAGGTGTTCAAGAGCCCCGGCGCCGACGACCTCAGGGACAACATGGGCGCCGCCGCGCACATGATCCACGGCTCCTCCGACGGCAGATTCTCCATCACCTACTGCGTGAAGAACATCTCCAAGGAGGAGGTGGAGAGCGTTGGCTTCAAGGCGGCGGACTACGACGAAATGGCCGCCAAATACGACCCGACAAAACTCCAGTACGGCTACAACACCGTTGATGGCGAGGAGATATACTTCATCCCCAACCCGGCTCTCGGTCTATGGATCAACCGCGAGCGCTTCGCGTCGTGACGCGTCCCGGCGGATTCAGCGGACAGTCAAAGTCCGCATGTAGAAGTCTAGGAGAACGGGCCCCCAGTACATCCAGACAAGCGCGCCGATCGTTATGAACGGACCGAATGGAACGGCCGTGAATCCGCCGAGTTTCGTTCGCCCGCGCATGATGAGCACCATGCCCGCAACGGACCCGACGACAGACGAAACTATCAGAGTGAAGAGAACGGAGGCCGGACCGAAGAACGCACCGATGGCGCCCATCAGCTTCACGTCACCAAATCCAAGCGCCTCCTTCTTGAACAGCTTGGAGAAGAACCACCTCATCCCCCACAGGAAAAAGAACCCGAAAGCCCATCCCTCCACAGACGACAAGAAAGCCGCCATGTGCGTCGTCTCGCCCTGCAGCTCCGGAACGAGCGTGGAAAGGGGCACGCCCAGAATCATGCCGCCCACGGTCACGCGGTCTGGCAGGTAGTAGTGGTCCAGGTCTATGAAGGCGCCGAGGATCAGACCTGTGGCGATCAGCCACTCGACCGGCACCGCCCAGAAGTCCTTGAGCGGCGCCATGCCGAGTCCCCAGGCGGCAGAGGGGGCGTTCAGCATTGCGCTTCCCTGTGTCCACTGGAGGTATGCCGCAAGGAAGAGAAGCCCGCCAAGCGTCTCGACCAAGATGTACCGAGGCGATATCTTGCATCCGCAGCTGGCGCATCTCCCGCGCAGGGCGCACCAGCTGACTATGGGGATGTTCTGGTACCACTTTATGCGCGCGTCGCATTTGGGGCAGTGCGACGGCGGGGACACCACGCTTTCTTCGCGCGGCAGGCGCCAGATGCACACGTTGAGGAAGCTGGCCACGCAGCTTCCTAGTGCGAACGAGAACGCCGCGAACAAATAGAAGTAGAACATGTCATGCATACGAATCCTCCTTGCGTCCGGCTCCATGGCCGGCGGGGATGCTAAGATTATAGTAAATCTTCTTCGTTCCCACAATCGAAGATTGAATCTGGATTATATGGGACGTCGCTTGTGCAAACACTGATTTTGTATCGGTATGTCATTGGCATCGAATCGTAGCATACATTCAACCGTTGAATGTCCGCAGTTGGTGGAATGCCCACATCAAATTCAAGGAGGAAGAGTCATGCCGGTGCCGATGACGTCAGTGTCGCTTATAAAAGTGCTTGGCGAAGACGCCCAGTCTCCGCGCTGGACGGAGTTCGCCAAGATGTATTCGTCTACGATCGAGGGGTTCCTCTTCAAGCACTTCCCGACTGTGGAGGTGGAGGAGGTCATCGAAGAGACTCTTATCGCACTCGTCAAACAACTGCCTTTCTATGAATACGACCCGGATGTGAAGGGCCATTTCCGGAACTACCTCATCGGGATAGTCCGGTATAAGGCGATCGAACAGATGAAAAAGCGCAATCGTTACACTGAACTCATGGAGAAGCTGGAGGAGAATGGCAATATCACATGGGAGTACGAGAAGCGGATGTACAGTGTGGATCTCCACGACTGGCGGCGTGAGGCGTACGAAGCGGCGTTGGCGCAGTTCATGGCGGACCCCAATCTGTCCGCGCGCGACAAGGAGATATTCCGCAGGACGGCGCTTGGCGGCGAATCGCCGGAGGACGTGGCCGCCATATTCGACATCAAGCGCAACAACGTCGACCAGATCAAGGCGCGCATGACGGCAAAGCTAAAGGCGCTGGCGCTGAAGTACGCAAGCATCTGCGAAGATTCGAACACGGACTGTAAGAATTCTTCGCCCGGCAACCAGTAATCAATAGAATGGGAGATGATTTCGACAGTTGGCTCGTCGATCGGGAAAAGGACAAGCCCGCAGCAGAGGGTGATCTGTCCCCCGGGACTTTTGTCGGCAATTACCGGATAGTTGCGCTTCTCGGCCGCGGTGGCTTTGCCGACGTGTATCGCGCCGACGGGAAAAGAGGCGAGAAGGTCGCCGTCAAGGTGCTCCACAAGCTCGACGACAAATCGCGGGCGAGGTTTGTCCGCGAGTCGGAGATCCTGTCGCAGATCCGGCATCGCAACATCCCCCGTCTGCTGGGCTTCGGCAGCTGTGGAGATCGTCCGTACATGGTGACGGAGCTTCTGAAAGGCTGCGAGCTGCCTCGTTCCGACAGAAAGATAGCGAAATTCCTGAAACAGATCATGTCGGCGGTGGAGGAGCTGCACCGGCACGGATTCATCCACCGTGACATAAAACCGACGAACATACTGGCGCGCGGCGACGGGACGCCGGTATTGATAGATTTCGGACTTGCCTCCCCGATGTCGGCCGTGAAGCGTGAAGAAGAGGGACTTTCGGTCGAGGACGGCGAGCGCCTGGCCGTGGGGACGGTAGGCTATTCCGCGCCGGAGCAGTTCAGCGGGCTTGCCGCCGGGAGGGAGGCGGACGTTCATGCGATCGGCGCTTTGATCGACGTCTGCTACCAGGGTAAAATGCCAAGATGCTGGAGACGCATCTATCTTGTGGCCATAGCGTCTAATCCGAAGTCGCGGTACCAGACTGTGAAGGCATTGAGAAGAGCCGTAACCATGCGTCATTGGCGCAAAGTGTTGATTGCGATCTTGGCGGTTATTCTTGTCGGAACGATTGTCTTCAAGTTGACAGACGTGGTTCAAGAGAGGAAAATGCAGCATCGGTTTCAGATAAAAGGGCGCTGACATATTGTCATTTCATGATTAGTCCGGCATATATTAAGCCGATATGAGCAAGAAATCCATTTTCATTTTCATGGTCGCGTTCATGTATTCGCTTGCATTCGCGTCCTACAACGACTATGATTGCCAAGTGGCTTTCAATGAAATTGGCGACCTTAATCTGATAATGATGTCCGGGCGTTGCATGTTTACAACTCCGGTCTCCATAAATTTGTCTCCAACAAATGCGTTTACTGCGAATGTTCAGTGTTCCGTCAGATGCCGTGTGGTCTACGAGAACAAGTCTTTCAGCCGTTTCAAGTCCGATGATGTGTACGACGTACAGATCTACAGCGACATCATTAATTCATTGCTGAAGGAATTCGTGCATGAAGAGTTCTTCATCAAGAACTACAATTGGTTCGACTATGGCGCCTTGCTTGAAGACTACCTTGACGGCGAATTTTCCGATCGCCTTGAAAAGCAGTTTACCGAGTATGCTAAAGAGAAGATCAAGGAGGCTAAAGCCAACATCAAAGCAAAGGACAAACGGAGAATCCCCAATATTGATATCGTTACAGTTGAGGTAATGGCGGAAAGCATGTTCAGAGAAGATCTGGAGGATTTGTTCAAAGAAAAGGAACAGGGCTCGCAGAAAACAGAGTAGCCGATTCTTGGGCGTCGATCGTAAGAAGCAAACCTCCTCCTGCCAGTAATCGGCAGAGGAGGTTCTTGTTTTGAAACCAGAAACTAGAAACCAGAAACCTGCCCCTCAACCGTCAGAATATGATATAATATATGCACTTTCACCGATAAACTCTAAACTGAAAGCGAAAAAAATGAACTGGAAATACAACTGTCTGAATCCGATCGCAGAGGTCGGGCTCAAGAACCTGCCGGACAACTATGCGCGTACCGAGGACTTCGCCTCGGCCGACGCCGTCTTCGTGCGTTCAGCGAAGATGGACGATCTCACGCCCGGCACCAACCTCCTCGCCGTCGCCCGCGCCGGCGCCGGAGTCAACAACATCCCACACGCCGAGTACGCCAAGAAGGGCATCGTCGTGTTCAACACCCCCGGCGCCAACGCCAACGGCGTGAAGGAGCTGGTGATAGCCGCCATGCTGCTCGCCAGCCGCGACATCGTGGGCGGTATCGAATGGGTGAAGGAGAACGCCTCCGACGCCGCCGTCAACAAGACCGCCGAGAAGGCGAAGAAGGCCTTTGCCGGCACGGAGATCGAGGGTAAGCGCCTCGGCGTGATCGGCCTCGGCGCCATCGGACAGAAGGTGGCCAACGCCGCCGTAGCCCTCGGCATGGAGGTGTTCGGGTACGACCCCTACCTCTCCGTCGACGCCGCATGGAACCTCAGCCGCGCCGTCAAGCACTGCCGCAACGTGGAGGCCATCTACCGCGCATGCGACTTCATCACAATCCACGTTCCCGCACTCGACTCCACCAAGGGCATGATCAACGCCGAGGCCATCGCCATGATGAAGCGCGGGGTGATCGTGATCAACGCCGCGCGCGACGCGCTCGTGAACGAGAAGGACATGCTCGCCGCCCTCGCCGACGGCAAGGTGCGCAAGTACGTCTCCGACTTCCCCAACGCCGTCACCGCCGGGCAGAAGGGCTGCATCGTGATCCCGCACCTCGGCGCCTCCACGGAGGAGGCCGAGGACAACTGCGCCGTCATGGCCGTCAAGGAGATGCGCGACTACCTCGAGAACGGAAACATCGTCAACTCCGTCAACTATCCCGCATGCTCCCTCGGCCCCGCGAACAAGGCCGGCCGCATCGCGATCTGCCACAAGAACGTCGCGAACATGATCGGCACATTCACGAGCATTCTCGGCAACGCCGGGGTGAACATCGACGCGATCTCCAACAAGAGCCGCGGCGACTTCGCCTACACGCTTATGGACACGGACGCGCCGATCCCGGCGTCCGTGGTCGACGCGCTCCAGAAGAGCGACGCGGTGATCCGCGTGCGCCTTGTGAAGTGAAAAGGTTGAAAAGTTGAAAGGTTGAAAGGTTGGGGGATGGGACGAAAGAGGAAGATAGGATGTAAGATGTTCCAATTCTGAGGACAATACTAATTGAAGCCTTCCCCGTCCCCCAACTTCAAACTCAAAACTTCAAACTCAAAGATCGTGATTCGAAGAGTCCATAGGCCTGCCGCAAGATCCGCGGCCTCGCGCCCGGCGCCGCAGGCGGCGCGCGCGAAGGCCCCGGCAAAGAAGTCGTCGATCTGGAACATGAAGATCGGCGGCGGCGGCGAACCCGTGATGAAGGAGAGCGAGGTTCTCCTTCTCACGGGCGAGCTCGCCGATCTGCTCGAGGCCGGCATGACGCTCGGCCAGGCGTTGGGCTGCCTTGCCAACCAGGGGGAGGAGGACTCCGCCCAGCGCGCCATCTGCAAGGACCTCACCGAGCGTATCGTGAACGGCGAGTCGTTCTCCGACGCCGTGGCGCGCCACCCGAAGACGTTCCAGCCGCTCTACGCGAACATGCTTCGCGCCGGCGAGGCGTCGGGCGCCATGATCGAGGTGCTGCGCCGGCTCGTAGACCACTACGAGCGAGTCGACTCCATGAAGGGGAAGATCAAGAGCGCCCTCTCGTATCCGGTTGTCGTGCTGATCTTCGGCGTGATAGCCGTCATCTTCGCCTTGTGGTGGATCATCCCGCAGTTCAAGAAGGTGTTCGAGTCGATGGGGGCGTCACTGCCGCTGCCCACGCGCATGCTCATGGGGATGTCAGACGGGCTCATCCAGTACGGCTGGCTGATGGCCATCGGCATCGGCATCACCGTCGTCTGGTTCCGCAAATGGTCGAAGTCGAAGTCGGGACGCGAGAAGATAGACGGATGGAAACTGCGCGCCCCGCTCATCAAGGGCATAGTCGCCGCCGGCGCGTATTCGTCTCTTGCATACACTCTGAAGACGCTTCTGGTGAACGGCGTGAACGTGCTCAACGCCCTCAAGATCGCGGAGCAGACGTGCGGCAACGCGGTGATCGCCAACGCCCTCGGCGTGGCGCGTAAGCGCGTCACGGACGGCACTTCCATCTCCGGTCCGCTCGCGGCTTCCGGCGCGTTCCCGCGGATGATGACGGACATGCTGGCCGTCGGCGAGCAGGCCGGCAACATGACGGACTCCCTCGAGCACATCGGCAAGCGCTACCAGAAGGACATGGACCGCAACATCGTCACCTTCACAAACGCCCTGGAGCCTATTCTCATCATCGCCATCGCAGGAGCCGTGGGATTCGTGGCCATCGCAATCCTCATGGCCGTCTTCAAGGTATCGTCGTCCATCGGATAAAAGAAAACAAGGAGAAAGCAATGCAAAGAAAAGCAATCGAGAAGATCGCCGAAGAGGCAAAGGCCGGTTTCACGCTGGTGGAACTGCTGGTGGTGGTGGCCATCATCGGCATCCTCGGCGCTGTGGCCGTGCAGAACGTCACGCAGCACATCGCCAAGACACGTATCGTTGCCACGCAGGAGGCCATCGCCACCATCGGCCAGGCCCTCACGACGTACTCCCTTGACCACAACGGCAAGTTCCCCGACCAGCTCGCCACGCTGACCGAGGGAGACGACGACAACCCGCCCGCGATCGAAGGCGGCGTGGACGCGCTCAACGACGCATGGGCCAACCCCATCCAGTACGAGAAGCGCGGCAAGCGCTTCAAGCTCACATCCGCGGGGCCCGACGGCGAGTTTGGCACTGAAGACGACATCACGAACATCTCCGACAAGAAGTGACCCATGGGGGGAATCCTCCATAGACGCCGGGGATTCACCCTCATCGAGCTTCTGGTGATCGTCGCGATCATCGGCATAATGCTCGGCTCCGCGGTTATGAGCGTTGGGAGCGGCAGTGCATCCGCGCAGATGAAGAGCGCCACGCGACGCGTCCTGCAGCTCTCCCGCCAGGCGCGCACGATGGCGCTCCTTCGCCAGCAGGCCGCCGTCATCACCTACGAGGAGATATACGAAGGGCAGACGCTTGTCGGCGGCAAAGTGACGATTGAGTCGAAGGGCACCGCCGCGCCCCAGACGACCTCCGGCGGCGGGCAGCCCCTCACGCTGTCCGGCGAGATCCCCGAGGAGAACGGCGAGCCGGTGATCGTAGCCGAGGGAGACGAGAATGCCATCTCCAAGGAGCAGGAGCTCATGGAGAAGATCGTAGACGATCCGCGCGACAGCGCCCCAGACAAGGTTGACGCCTCGGACTGGGACCCCGATTCTCCGCGCTCCTTCCGCGGCATACACCTAAAGGTGGAGCTTCTCGACGACGACGGTTCCGCCTTCGGAGAGCGCAAGTCGCGCATATCAGTGTTCAGCAACGTCGATTTCCTCCGCAGCCAGTCGCGCGCCGTCGAGGCGGCGCGCTCGGCGAAGCCGGGCGAGGCGTCCGGAGACTCAAAGGACAAGGACGACGACGCGAATGATGCCTCCGTCGCCATGCATGAGCCGGTCTCGGTCGTCTATGAGACGAACGGACGCTGCCAGCCGCACCGCATAAAGGTGTGGAAGGACGGCACCGACGAAGACTCGGGCCTCACCGTGACCGTTGACCGCTTCGGAAAGACGAAGGTAGAGGACGAGAGATGAGACGCGGTTTTACACTCATTGAGGTGCTGATCGCGACGATCCTGCTCTCCGTGGGGCTGCTGACGGTTCTGGCGAGCATGCAGCAGAGCCAGAAGATGATGCTCGCCTCGAAGCGCTACGAGCTCTGCCAGAAAGTGCTCGGCTGGGGTGAGATGCTGTATCCCATACCAGATCCGGACGACGTCACGGACGATCCCCTGCAGAATGAACGTCTCAACATCAACGAGACGCGTGCCACGGAACTCGCCAACGACCTAGAGATCGAACTCACGCGCCAGCAGGAGCAGGACCTCGAGGGCTACACTTTCGAGCGTGCCGTGGACGACATAGACGATGAGGAGCTTAAGCGCCTCGACGGGATATACACCATCCGCACGATAGTCCGCTGGGGCGGCAACCGGCGCAACAAAAACCACGACGAGGAAGTCGTGATCCGCTTCTGGAGGAAGGCGTCGCAATGAAGCGCGGCTTCACCATGATAGAGCTCATGATGGCCGTCATGATCCTCTCCGTGATGATGGTGATCACGTTCTTCACCTTCAACACGGTCGTTCGCAACTGGCAGAAGTCGATGGAGCTGGTGGACAAGATCCAGTACGCGGACTATGCGCTCACACAGGTGGTGTCCGGCCTGAGGTCGGCGTACTACCCCACCGACGGCAAGCAGAGCGAGGACTTCGGCTTCCAGTTGTACGACGAAGGCAGCAAGGAGTATTCCGCCGACACGATCGTCTGGACCAAGCTCGGCACCGCCATAGTCGGCAACTCCTCCACGCTCTCCGAGACGCCGCACCGCGTGAAGCTCTACGTGGAGAAGGAGACGCGCGATTCGCCGGGCGGCCTCATGGTCCAGGCCACGCCGGACCTCCTCACCGACGACCAGAAGGAGGACATGAAGGACGAGAAGATCTTCGAGCCGTATCTCCTCGTGCAGGGCGTGCGCGGATTCAACTGCCGCGTCGCAGACAAGGACAAGCCGTTCAACGAAGACGGCTCTTGGAATTGGCAGGACGAGTGGAACGAATCGAACAGTCTGCCGCGCGCCGTGGAGCTGACCTTCTACCTTGATCCAGTGGAAGAGCGCGGAGAGTCGGAGTCGGTCCTGCGCGTCGTCGAGATACCGCTCTGGGACATCTCGCAGAACCCGATAACGGCCACGTCCGAGGACAAGAAGAACGAAGATGCGGCTGCCGCCGCGCGTCGTCGCGGCGGCGCTTCTGGCAGGCGCACCGGAGGGTCCGGCGGCGGAACAGGCGGGGGCGGAGGATCCGGTGGCGGGCCTGGCGGAGGCGGTCCCATGCCTGGTGGAGGCGGGATGCCTGGCGGAGGTGGGATGCCGGGCGGAGGCGGTCCCATGCCAGGAGGAGGCCCACTATGAAGTGCACCTACTCTACTCGCCATCCACTGTCCATTGTTCACTCGACAAGCCGCGCTCGCCGCGGCAGCGCGCTTGTGATGGCGATCTGGATCATCGCCGTCCTGTCGCTCCTCGTACTCAACTTCGCCACCGAGGCGCATCTGCAGACGAGCGTGAACCTCTACATGCGCGAGCGCATCCGCGTGGCGCATCTAACCGACGCCGGCATCGCCATCGCCGAATCTGTGATCCTCAACTTCCCCAACGTGCAGGAGGCGGCAGACGACGAACGCGAGGAGGACCTTGACAAGCTGCTGGAGGACGATCGCTGGATCATAGAGAAGCGTGAGCTCAAACGCGGCAGCAAGACGACGATCGGCCCCATTGTCGTGGACAAGGAAAACCCCTCCGCCGGCACGGTGACCATTGAGATCGAATCCATCGGCGGCGGCGACAACGGCGGCGCCAAGATCAACATCAACACGCTTCACAAAGAGGGCCACCCTCGCTACGCGGAACTGTGGGAGGGCATACTCTCCTGGGCGGGAGTGCCAGAGGAGCCGAAGGAGGCGCGCGAGGAGCTCGTCGAGTGCTGGACCGACTGGCGCGACTCCGACACCGTCAAGACCGGCGACAACGGCGCCGAGGCCGACTGGTATGAAGAGGACCAGGAGGAGCACGAGGTGGCCGACGAGCAGAAGTACGTACCTCGCAACGGCGAAATCCCCGACATCAAGGAACTAGCCAAGGTGAAGGGCTTCTACCGCTACTCGAAGGACGGCAAGGTGTTCTCCCCTCTGCTGACCGGCGGCAAGTGGGACCCCGACGACGACGATTCGCCAACCGTGAAGAGTATCCTCGACATACTCGGCACCATGGGCGGACAGAAAATCAACGTGAACCTCGCCTCGCGCGACGTCCTCTCCGTGATCCCGGGCATAGGCATAGACTCCGACGGCGAGGAGATGGACAAGGACGTGGTGGGTGCCATACTCGAGGCACGCTCCGATCCTCCTGAAGACGAGAAGTTCGTCAACGACGAGGACTACGGCCCGTTCAAGGACTGGAACGACCTTCTCAACCGTGTGCCGGAAATCGGCAACGAGGCCAACGAATACCTGAGCTATACGAACGACTCTAACGACGGCGCGCAGTTCAAGCTCACCATCACCGGAACGTCCTCGGGACTCTCCCATTCGATCCAGGCCATTGTGTACGTGAAGGATAAGAAGCTCCACTTCATCCGCTGGCAGGAAGATCCGTAATCAAATCCGCACGCCACACTATCGCATTCACTATGAATTGACAGTCAGTCAACGCCGTGTGGGCTTCATCTCGATCACAAGCGTGGAGTACTGCTCGAGGAACGCTGGCGTGAGACCGGGAACTGACCCCGTGTTCTTCGCGGCCAGCACTACCGACCTGTCGACCTGCGCATCGCCAGAAGAACGCACGATGCGCGCGTCTCTTATGCGTCCCCCCGGCCCGAAGTGTATCTCGAGATACACGCCCTGAAGAGATTCGTTCCACTGGAACTCCTCGGTCCAGTGGCGCTTGAGCGCGGCGGCCACGAGCGAAATGCAGCGCTGCGCCTCGTTGGCTGCGAGCTGGTTGGACGAGCCGAAGCGCGCGCCCGCGTTGAGCGCCTTGAGTATCTCCGCCTCGCTGAGCGGCTTCTCCTTAGCAGTGCCCTTTCCGGTGCGCGGCACGTTCGGCGGAGGATTCTTTATGAGCTTCGCGTTCTTCTTGAAGTCGCCGGGCTTCACCTTCTCCTGCTTCTTCTCCGGCGGCTTCTTGTCGGGCTTCTTCAGATCACCCTTCTTGAACTCTGGCTTCTTCGGCTTCTCCTGCTCCTTGATCACGGCGTCCTGCTTCACGTCCTTCACGGGGACGGGCTCCGGCTTGGGTTCGATCTTCGGCTTCGGCTCCGGCGGCTTGGGCTCCGGCGGCGGATTGGGGTCGGGTTCGGGGTCGTCGGGATCGACCTCCGCCCAGGGCGGAACGATCGTCATGTCGATGGGGATGATTACCTCCGGCGTGCGCCACACGATCTTCGCAATGCCCCAGAGCGCGAGGCCCGCCGCGATGTGCAGGACGAGAGCCATGGTGAAAGTCCGCAAGTTGAGCGGGCTTTCCATCCTCCTCTCTGCCACTGCGCCGTACATCGGGGCGATCCTCCGCAGTTCAATTCTCCACCGTCACAAGCGCCATGCGGTGCACCTTGCACTTGTAGACGAGCTTGACGACGTCCATCACGCTGCCGTAGGTGAGGCGCTCGTCGCCGCGCACGAGCACTGGCACCTCGGGGTCAGCCGCGACCTTGGCGAGAAGATCCTGCTCCAGGGCCTCGAGCGAGGTGGGGACGTTGTTGAGGTAGATCTTGTTCGCGGCGTCCACGGTGATGGTGGTGGCCTTGTTGTCCTTGGTGGGGAGCGTGTCCGTCTTCGCCCGCGGAAGTATGATGGAGATGCCCTGCTCGAGGGCCGGCATTGTGATGATGAACGTCACCAGCAGCAGAAAGGTGAGGTCGATCAGGGAGGTCATGTCGATCTGCGCCTTCGGGCGGTCGCCGCCTCCGTGTCTGTGGCGGCGTCTCATCAGGCGTCTCTCCCCTGGAACTCAAGGGCGATGCGGCCCTTGAGGTCGTCGGCGAAGCCCTCCATGTCGGAGACGATCCCGCGAATCGTCGCCATCTGGCGGTTGTATGCGAGGACGCCCGGTATGGCGATGAGCAGGCCCACGACCGTAGTGACGAGCGCGGCGGAGATCGACGGCGCTAGCGTGGAGATCGTGGCATTGCCTGCGGCGCCCATCTCCGCGAAGGCGTCCAGAACGCCCCACACCGTGCCGAGCAGACCTAGCATCGGCGACAGCGCCACGACCGTCGCGATCACGCCCATGCCGTGCTCCACGCCCATCATCTCCTCGTCGAGCACGTGGTCGCACAGCGACTTCACGAGCTCCACCTCGTGGTTCGTGAGGGCGACCGGCTTGCCCTCGCCGGCGCGGCCCGTCATGAGCGAACGCGCATCGGGTGTGAGCAGATTCAGAAGGCGCTCGCAAGTGGAGGTGTAGATGTTCTCGATCGCGGTGTGCATGCTGGGATGGCGCTGCAGATAGTAGTCCAGCACGTTGCGGTTGCTCATGACGTCGCGGCTTACACGCTTCATCACATGCACCGTGCCGGAAAGCGCCTTCCACTTTCCGAATATGACGGCCACCATGACCACCGATCCCAGCAGCTGCGCCAGGACGATGATCTGCCCCGTGACGTTTGACTTCAAGAATCCGCTCACCAGCGAATTCGCGAACATTTCCAGCATTTTTCTCCCTCCTGTTTTCTCCGCGGCCGCCGCCCCCGGCGTAGCCGCGTAGAGTATATCAAAAATACGCCTCCGCGTGTGGAACGGAAAAGCAAAAATGTCAGCCTTCCTTCACCGTGCCCTTCAACACCGCGATGAACGCGCTCTGCGGCACGTTCACGTGCCCGAACTCCTTCATGCGCGCCTTGCCGCGCTTCTGCTTCTCCAGCACCTTCATCTTGCGCGTGACGTCGCCGCCGTACAGCTTCGCGAGCACGTCCTTGCGGAACGGACGGATGTCCTCGCGCGCGATGATCTCGCGCCCTATCGCGGCCTGCACCGGGATCTTGAACTGATGCGGGGGAATGGTGTCCGCGAGCGCTTTGCACATCTGGATGCCGCGCGCGCGGGCCTTGGCGCGGTGGACGAGCGTCGCGAACGCGTCCACGGTCTCGCCGTTGAGCAGTATGTCCATCTTCACGATGTCGCTCTCCTGGTAACCGGCCGGCTCGTAGTCCATCGAGGCGTAGCCATGCGAGACGCTCTTGAGCGTGTCGTGGAAGTCAATGAGTATCTCGTTGAGCGGCAGCTTGCAGTGGAGCATCACGCGGTGTCCGTCCACCGTCTCGGTGCCCTCAACCACTCCGCGACGGTCCATCACGATGCGCATCACGTCGCCGATGGACTCGGAGGGTGTTATGATGCGCGCCTCGAGGATCGGCTCGAAGATCGCCTCCAGCGAGCTGGGGTCTGGCATCTGGAGCGGATTGTCCAGCTCGCGCTCCTCGCCGCCCTTCATCTTCAGTTTGTACACGACGCCCGGAGTCGTGGAGATGATGTCGAGGTTGAATTCGCGCCTCAGGCGCTCCTGCACGATCTCCATGTGCAGCAGCCCCAGAAATCCGCAGCGGAACCCAAAGCCCAGGGCGATCGAGCTTTCGTGGTGGAAGCTGAACGCGCTGTCGTTGAGGTGCAGCTTCTCCAGACCCTGGTGCACCTTCTCGTACTCGTCGGTGGACATCGGATAAATGCCGCAGAACACCGTTGGCCTTATGTCGCGGAAGCCCGGAAGAGGCTCCTCCGCGCCGAGCCTAGATGTGGTCACGGTGTCGCCGATCTTGATGTCGGCCGGATCCTTCACCGTCCCCACCAGATATCCCACCTGCCCCGCGGAGAGCTTCGCAACTGCCTTCTTCGACGGCGAGAAGATGCCCACCTCGTGGAGCGTGGTCGTAACGCCCGACGCCATGAACTTCACGGCCTGCCCTGCGGAGATCGCACCGTCCACCACGCGGACGTACGTTATCACCCCGCGGAACTCGTCGAATACGGAGTCGAACACGAGAGCGCGCAGCGGAGCGTCCACGCCCTGCGTCTTAGGCGGGGGGATGCGCTTGACGATCGCCTCCAGCACCCCCGGGCAGCCCTCGCCCGTCTTGGCGGAGACGAGCAGCGGATCGTCCATCTCTATCGCCAGGACGTCCTCGATCTGCTTCGAGACGCCTGGCACGTCCGCCCCCGGAAGGTCCACTTTGTTGAGGACCGGGACGATCTCCAGGCGGGCGTCCTGCGCGAAGTACGTGTTGGCCACCGTCTGGGCCTCCACGCCCTGCGCCGCGTCCACCACCAGAAGCGCCCCCTCGCAGGCGCCCATCGAGCGCGACACCTCGTACGCGAAGTCCACGTGGCCCGGCGTGTCGAGAAGGTTGAAGAGATACGTCTTTCCGTCCTTGGCCGTGTATTCCATCGAGACGGGATGGCTCTTTATCGTGATGCCGCGCTCGCGCTCGAGGTCCATCGCGTCGAGCGTCTGCTCCTTGAGCTCGCGCGCGCTCACGGCGTGCGTAAGCTCAAGTATGCGGTCAGAGAGCGTCGTCTTGCCGTGGTCCACATGAGCGATGATGCAGAAGTTGCGGATGTTGTCGAGTGTCTGTTCCATGTCGGCGGAGAGGTTGGTTCAGTGATCGTGGCGGCCTTCGCCGTGCCAGGGGACGAACGGGGGGACTTCGTCGATGCCGGCGGCGAGGCGCTGGCGCACCGCCTCGTAGACCAGAATCGTGGCGGCGGCGGAGACATTCAGAGAGTCGGCGAGGCCAAGCATGGGGATGCGCACGCGGAGGTCCGCGCAGTCCATCCACTTGGACGTGAGACCGTACTGCTCGGCACCGACGGCGATCGCGACGTCTCCCGTGAGATCCACCTCGAAGTGCAGCTTCTCCGCGTGCGGCGTTGCGGCGAGAATCCTGAAGCCGCGCTCCTTCAGCCACCTGAGAGCGTCCTCGGACGACGCCTCGACGATGGGTACGGAGAACATTGTGCCGGTGGACGCGCGCACGACATTCGGGTTGTGGACGTCCGTCGTGCGGTCACAGACTATGACGGCGGCGGCGCGGGCCGCGTCCGCCGAGCGGAGTATGGTCCCCAGATTTCCCGGCTTCTCTATGGACTCCGCCACTATCACAAGCGCATTGGGCGGCAGGGTGAGCCCGTCGAGCGTCCTCGCGACGTGCGGCCCCGTCATCAGAAGGCCGTCGGGCCGGTCCTTGTACGCGATCTTGAGGAATGCGGGGCGCGAGCAGCGGAACACCTCAGCGCCGGCCGCCGCGGCGTCGGAGACAAGCCGATCCTCGTTCTCGTTCTTGAGATAGAGCTCGGGGCATGTGAACACGGCATGCGGACGGTAGCCGTTGTCGAGAGCGCGCCTGCACTCCCGGAACCCCTCCACGATCATCTCGCCCGTCTCCTCGCGCACAGAACAGGTACGCAGTTTCGCCACGTACTTGATCTTGGGGTTGGATGGCGAGGTGATCTCAATCATTTCAGAAACTTGGCGACGATGCTTTTCTTCGACTTTAGTATCTTCGCGCCGCGCGTGATCTTGCAGAGCGACACCCCGAGGCGCTCCGCTATTCCACGCTGCGGGAGGCCGTCGGCGAGAAGGGCGAGCAGCTCCCAGCGGAGCATGAGGTCGCGAAGCTCGCGCGGAGTGAGCATCTCCTTGAGGAAGCCCTCCGCGGCGGCAGGGGTCTTCAACGCCGCAAGCGCGGCCGCGAGTCCTGTCCTGCGCCTCTTCGCGGTCACCGCACCACTCCCTGCGCGCCGGCGTCGAGGATCTTCATCACGTCGTCCTCGTCCTTCATCTTCGCGCGGCGCTCGTCGATGGCGAAGCTCGTCGCCTGGTTGGCGAAGAGGTCTTCGCATATCGCGTTGCTGAGATACGTGATGCCCTGGGCGCGGAGGCGCGCCTGGAGGTCGCTTGCGTTCCGGGCCTCGCGGAGCGCTTTAGGCAGGGCCTCCATGAGAGGCATGCAGAGGCGGTCCTCGACATGCAGCATCGAGTAGCGCGAACCGAAGAAGAGTATCTCGCCGCGACGGAGCCGCTTGTCCACGTCGGTGCGGTAGTCCATGATGCGCTTGAGGTAGCGTTTCGTCTTGTCGTTGTGGGCGAAGAGGCCAGTGATCTCGTCTGTCGCCGCGGCCGCGGCCGGCTTCTTCGGCGCCGGCTCGTCGTCGTCGAAGAGGTCATCCACGGAGCGTGCCGCCGCCGTGGGCTTCTTAGCCTCCTTCTTGGGCACCGGCGCGGCGGACGCGCCGCCCTGTCCCTGCGCCATGACGAACGCGGACCACGGCACGATCTGCCCCGTGGCCTGCACGTCGCCCACATATATCGCCGTGCCACGCCGCCATATCGTGTATGGCGGCGGCAGATAGCGTCCGTTCACGAACACCACGCCCTTGCGTATGGGCTTCCCGCGCGCGCCCTTGAGATTCTGGAGCGCCGCCGCGGGCACGACCTCAAACTTCGGGGCCGCAGCTCCCAGGACGGCCAGAGCAAGCGCCGCCGTCACGATCATCGCCGTTTTTTTCATCGCTTCACCATTTCTCCTTGCAAAATCCTGCTGAAATTAAGAAGCCCCGGTTTGCCGTAGTGCAGAATCCCTGGAACCTCGCGTTCCAAGTGGGTGCCCTATCCACCGCTCCTGGGAGAGGCGTATTCGGGTTCCCTGCGTAAAATGAAGGTCAGAGAAATACACTGCCGAATCCGCGTGCAAACCAGAGCCCACGTTCTAGAAAGATCAACTGTCTCGGACCTCCACCTTCAACTCGTCCCTCAACGCCGCCGCGATCTTCGCGAAGGCCCGGTTCACCTCGTCGTCGGTGAGCGTGCGGTCAGGAGACCGGAACGCCAGCGAGTAGGCGAACGAACGCCTGCCCTTGCCGATGTCCTTGGAAGTGAATATATCAAAAATGCCGATGTCCGTCAACTCCTTCGGCGCCGCCCTGCGGATGCAGGCGGAGACCGCGGCAAAAGTGGCCTCCGGACCGCCCACGAAGGCGATGTCGCGCTTGACCGCCGGGAAGTTCGGGACTGGCTTCAGCTTGGCCACCGCGCCGGTGCGCTTCAAGAGCGGCGCAAGATCCATCTCCGCCAGCGCAAGCTGCGTGGTCAGACGATACGGATGGCGCATCTTCGCGGAGATCGCGCCGCACACTCCTGCCCGACGTCCGTTCAACACGATTCCCAGCGAAGCCCCCCTCTCGAAAGCGGGATGGTCCTCCGGGACGAATTCTATCTTCCCCACGTGCACGCGCCTGGCCAGCGTCTCCACCGCGCCCTTGACGCCGAGAATCGCCTCCTCCACCGTCATGGCGCGGCGGCGGTCCAGCGCGCCGCGGCCCACAGGCCCGAAGAAACCCAGCGCCAGACGCTCCGCCTCGAACGGCTTCCCGTCCGCGCCCTTGCCGAACACGCGGCCGATCTCGAAGAGCTTCGCCTCCTCCACCTGGCGCGTCGCGTTGCGCCCGAGCGACCCCATGAGCTGCGGAAGAAGCGAATTGCGCAGCACCCCGTATTCGGCGGAGACCGGGTCCGGCAGCGCAAGCCACAAATCTTTGCCGCGCGGGTCGAACGCCTCAAGCTCTCCGGCGGAGAGGAACGAGTAGTGCATCGCCTCCGTGAAGCCCAGCGCGAGGCATGTGGAGCGCACCTTCTCCTTCGCGCGGAAGGGCTCGTCGGAGAGCGACGAAATACTCGGCGCCGACGGCATCGTGTCCGGGATGTTGTCCAGTCCGTAGATGCGCGCCACCTCCTCCACCAGATCCGCCTCCAGCGAAAGGTCCCAGCGCCACGAGGGTATCGCGAACGAGACCGACTTCTTCCCCGCATAGAGGCCCTTCTCAAGGCACTTGAGGCCAAGCGACTCGAGGATGAACACCATAGCGTCGTTGCCCACTGGTATGCCGATCAGACGGCGGGCGCGCTCGAAGTCAAGCGAGACGTCGGGATTGAGCGGACGCGGCCGGTTGTCGACGTCGACGACGCCCTTCGCTACGACCGCCCCTCCGTGCTTCTGCAGAAGATGCGCCGCGCGACGCGACGCCCAGTCGGCGAGATCCTTGTCCACCCCGCGTATGTAACGGTACGAGGACTCCGTCGCGAGGCCGAGCTTCGTCGCCGTGTTCTTGGTCGAGACCGGCTCGAACAAGGCCGACTCCAGAAGCACGTGGTCGGTTCCCTCCACGATCTCACTGCCTTCACCACCCATCACGCCCGCCACCGCCGACGGCTTCTCGGCGTCGCAGATCATGAGCATCGTCTCGTCAAGCTTCCTCTCTTGCCCGTCGAGCGTCTTCATCGTCTCGCCCGGCTTCGCGTTTCTCACCACGATCTGCCGCCCGGCGAGCGTGCGGTAGTCGAACGCGTGCATCGGCTGCCCGCACTCGAGCATCACGTAGTTCGTGACGTCGACGAGAAGCCCCAATGAGCGCACTCCACACGCCTCGAGACGCTTGGCCATGTACTCCGGCGACGGACCGTCCTTCACCAAGGTTATGACGCGCGCCGTGTAGCGCGGGCACTTCGCGGCGTCCTCCACCGTCACCTTCACCTCGTCGTTCACGTCCACGTCGCCCTCGACGAAATCGACCGGCGGCATCTTCAGCGGGCGATGCAGGATCGCGGAGAACTCCCTCGCGATTCCGATGACGGAAAGCGCGTCGGGCCTGTTCCAGGTGACCTCGATGTCGAACATCGTCTCCGGCTTGTCGCCGCCCACCACGTCGCGCGCGAACGCGCCCGCAGGCGTCTCGGGCGGAAGCTCCATTATGCCGTCGTGGTTCCCGCCCGGCAGGGCGAGCTCCTTGCTGCTGCAGAGCATTCCGAACGACTCCACGCCGCGCAGCTTCCCCTTCTTGATCTTGAACCCGCCGTCCGGCACCACCGCTCCTATCTTCGCAAGAACCGTCTTGAGGCCGGCGCGGCAGTTCGGCGCGCCGCACACCACCTGCAGAGTCTCCTTGCCGTCGGAGACAGTGGTCTTGTGGAGGTGCGTGCCCTCGATCACGTCGCAGGTCATCACCTCGCCGACGACGAAGAGATCGGAAAGCGGCTCCGCGCCTACCGTCTCGACGGACTCCACCTGGAGCCCCGCGCGCGTAAGACGCTCCGCAAGGTCCGCCGGCGCAATGTCGGAGACGTCGATGTATTCATTCAACCAACTGAGGGGTAGCTTCATTTTCGATTTTAACTTTAAGCTTCTAGCTTTGAGAGATTGGTGGTTCGCCTCTTGATTTTAAGGGGCTGTCAAGCGGCAGGGCCTGCGTCTGGCGGAGGTGCGTCGTCGGCTGGCGCTTCGGCAATCGGCGCTTCGGCCGCAGGAGCTTCGGCGGCGGGTGCTTCCACTACAGGCGCTTCGACCGCAGGCGTTTCGACCACAGGAGATTCGGCCGCAGGAACTTCTTCTGCAGGAGCTTCAGCCGCAGGAACCTCTGCTGCAGGAGTTTCTGCAGCGGGCGCTTCGGCTGCAGGCGCTTCAGCCACAGGCGTCTTCTCTTCTTCCTGCGGCTTTTCCGTCTTCGCCTGTTTCTTCTTCGCAGGCTGCGGCGGACGATACACGGGGTGTTCGCACGGTATGGCCAATGCGCCGTTGAAGTATCCCACAATATGACCCTTCTCGATCAGCCATGCAAGATGCGTCATCTGGTCAGGGCGGAAGGAAGCGCGCGTCGCGTCGGCGTGCGCTTCAACGTGCCTGACGATCTCCGCCAGCTCCGGCACGGCGTGCTCGCAGTCGAGCGGTGAGAACGCCACGGCCGAGACGAACTCCGGCCCACGCGGGTCGTTCGCGCGGAAGAACACGAGCTTGCGGTGGTGGAACGCGCCGCGCAGCGCGTAGAAGAGCGACGCCGGGAAGCGGCGCTCCTTCGCGAGCGCGTCGCGGCAGGCGTACACGAACGAACGGTCGGGGCACTTGAGCGCCACGTCGGCCGGCAGATCCACGGTGCGCACAATGCTTGTGAGCGCCGGCGCCAGCGTGCGGCGGAACTCAGCCTCCGCCACCTCGCGCTCGAGCGCAGGCGCCTCGGTCACGCCGTCCGGGGCCTCCGCAGCCTGGGGCGCCTTCTTTAGACGGTAGATCGTCTTCTTCACGGCCGACTTGCGCCACTCCTCGATGGTCTCCTGGTCGCGCACTGTGACGATTTTTGCGCGATACTCGTCCTCGCTCATGCCCGGATACCGTGTGCGCAGCATCTCGCGGATGCGCGCGTCGTAGCCGTGGAGGTTGGGCGGACCAAGAAGCTCTCCGGAGAGCCCGCACTTCGCGACACATGCGAACACGCCCTTGGGCGGTTCGCACTCAATCTCCTCGGAGGAATAGTAGTCGCCCATGTGGGCGGAGACGATGTGCGCAAGCAGCGAGTCGGCGTCGAGCGCCGTCCATCCGCAAGTCTTGCACTGATGGAAGGTGGGCGCCTCGCCCGACGCGTCCTTCCTGGGCGAAACGCGCAGCACGCACGCCTCGGGATGGTCGAGGAAGAAATACGCGAGGTTCTTGAGCGGATACGCAAGATGCGACGTCTGTATCCTGCGGATGATCGGCCCCAGCTCCTTCTGGTTGGGCAGGATGCGCACCTCGGCGTCCATTGGCTTCACGAAAGGCCGCGGCGGACCCTGCCGGAAGCCACCGCCCTGCCTGCGCTCCCCATCGCCCTGGCGGAATCCGCCATGCCTATGCTCTCCGTCACCCTGGCGGAAGCCACCTCCCTGCCTGCGCTCTCCGTCTCCGCGATCCCTGGGCGGTCTGCGGTCATCGGACGGGCGCCTCTCGCCGAACGGCCTGCGTTCGCCGAACGGCTTGCGTCCCTCTCCGCCGCCGCGTTCGTCGCGCCGCGGCTCGCGCTCGTCGCGCGCCTCGAAACGCTTGAACTTGGACGTGTCGGACGCATCGCCCTTAGCCCATGCCGGCGTAAAGTCGAACGATCCCAACCCGCTGAGATCAACGGGTTCGGCCTCGCCGCTTTTTGGAATGTCCTCTTCTGCCATGGCGTATCCTTTCCAAGGATGACGAAATATGGCGGATATTATCCCCTAAATGCGGGCGAATGTCAATGGGGATTGGTTTTGGAGGTTCCCAAAATTTCTCTAGTTCGCGATCAACCAGAAAGTCACCTTCGCCAAAGCTTCTACCTTCGCCAAGGCTTCCGCCGCCGCCAAGGCTTCCGCCTCCGCCAAGGCTTCCGCCTCCGCCAAGGCTACGGCGGACAAGTCGGCGGACAAGCCAGAAACTCTAAGCTCCAAGCTCTAAGCTCTAAGCTCCGTCACATGCACTGTACGCAAGTGCCTAGTGTAAGAGGTAAAGTGGGTATCTACGCTTTGCTTCCGCTCATTTCGCGTCGGGCGGGATCCGATCTAGCGGGATCGGGATGAATCCGCGGCATACCTTCAGTATCTCGGAGCCAGGGACGAAGCGGAAGTCCCCCTTCGCCGCGTCCGCCACGCCGAAGGCGCACGGCGCGTTCGTCTCGCCGTTGAGTATGGTGAACGCCGATTCGATTCGCTTGTCGGGCCGCGCCCAGGCCACGCCGTTCGTGCCCAACGTGTTCACCACCACGTTGTTCGCGATCGGAGCCATGTGGTCGAGGGGAGCCTTGCCGTCGAGGGCGAGGAGCTGCTTCTTGCAGTCGATGAAGATGTTGTTCTCCACGGGGTTGTAGAGGGGTTCGCGGGGATAGTCGTTCATGATGTCCGCAAGACGCGGATACTTCGCGGCCCACACGCCGTTCGTGTAGGAGAACGCCTTCGCCTTGTCCTCGAGAAGCCAGGAGGAGCCGCCCTTCTCGGCGTTGTTCCAGTGCTTCCACGTCATGCCGCGGCAGTCGATCGACATGCCCACGAGACAGCGCGAGAAGATGTTGTTGCGTATCGGATGCTCGCGTCCGCCGCCCACCATTATGCCGCGCGCGACGTTGTGGAACACGTTTCCGTACACCTCGTCGCCGCAGTCGCAGTCGTCGAAGTAGAAGCCCATTGTGTTCGCCATCTCGCCCTCGGCGCCGAGGTCGTGTGTGTAGTTGAACCTGAGCACGTTGCCCTGCGTGGTCCAGTCGCGGCCCGTGTAGTACGCGCCGGCGTCGCCGGTCTCGAGAAGCACGCGGTAGACGTTGTTGTACTCGAACAGATGCTCGTTGCCGCCGTACAGTACCGCGGAGTGCGGCGCGTCGTGCACGACGTTCGCCCGTAGGACGATTCCGCATCCGCTCACTCCGAAGCCGGCCGCGTAGGTGCGCTGGAACACGCCGAAGTCATGCACGTGGTTGCGCTCGAACACGGAGTCTGCCCTGCGCAGCGTCCTGCGGTCGCCGCCGCCCACGCTAATCCCCGCCGTGCCGAGATGCGCCACCTCGCATCCGCGCATCGCGTTCGAATCGCCGTAGAGCGACACGCCGCCGTGCCCGCAGCAGAGCACCCTGCATCCGTCCAGACGTATGTCCGCGCCCGAAAGCGCCACGCCCGTGCCGTAGTTGTATTCGAACACGATCCCCTCGAAGCGGATGTGGGAGATCGCCTTCGCGCTCTTCACGATCGGCTCCCTCGACACGGCCAGGAACACCTCGTCGCTCTCCGCAGGCGCACCTGCGGGCGGATAGAGGTAGAGCTTCCCCCCCGCGCGGTCAAGATACCACTCGCCCGGCATGTCAATCTCGTCGAGTAGATTGAACACGAAGAATCTGCGGTCCTTCCGCCCCCACGTGCCGCCCATCACGCCGTAGGGGATGCTTGTCGCAAGGCGGATCACGTCGTTCGTGCCGTTCTCAATACCGTAGGAGGCGGCGCGGACGGACTGGTTGTCCCAGTCGTGCGTCCAGTAGCCGTTCATCCACACGCCCTCGGCGAAGTTCCATCTCTTCGCGCGCGGGTTGGAGTAGATGAACGCGCCGGGACGGCACACCGTGCCTCCCCCGGACGTCTTGCGTATGACCTCTCCGCGGTCCACCTTCTGCGAGAACGAGGTGAAGTCGGCGTTGGGCCAGCGCGCAAGCGTGCCGAAGCCGTGGTTCAAGAAGAGAAGCGGCGCGGAGGGAGTCCCGCCGAAGGCGTCGCGCATCGCAGGCACGCCTTTCGGGAAAAGCGCCGAGACGTCCGCCTGATACACCTTCCCGCGGGCCTCCTCCGGGAGACGCGCCAGAACGGCCTGGTCGCTCACAGGCGCGAAGGAGGAGCTGGGCACGCGCTGCGCGCCGAGGACGCGCGCCTTGCCGGCGCACGCCGCGCGCCACGTCACCGGCGCCGCGGCCGAAGCGCCGCCGTCCTCCGGCTCCAGCGCCAGTCCCCCAGGCTGCAAGTAGTCTCCGGGGGCGAGGACTATGTCTATGCGCTCTTCCTTCGCCGTCTTCCCCGCCTTGCGCGCGGCGCGCACTCCGTCGCGCGCCGCCGCCAGAGAGTTGAACGGACGCACCTTGGTACCGTCGCCGTCCGGCGCGGCATTGGGATCGACGTGGAACTCCGCCGCCCCCGCGGCCAACGCCGCGGCAGCAGCCCCTATGAACAGTTTCGCTTTCATGGGGAGAATTATACCACTATCTCGCGCAGCTAATCAACTGTCTAACCCGAACAATCTCGTGTCCGGAGCTGCGAAGGTGCAGGTGAAACGGTCGGCTTCGGTCGCCACAATCTCGCCGGAGATAAGATCCACCACCTTTGCGAACTTGCGCGGCAGGGTGATCGCGATCTCCCCGCCGTCCTTCGTGTGCACCACCATGAAGCGTTCGTTCGCGAAAACCACGCACGGCTTCGACGCCCACATGCACGCGCCGGCGGCGGCGATCACGCCGCGAAGGCTCTCCGCCGTGAAGAGCTTGTAGTCGTAGCCGTAGACGCTCTTCCATTCCCCCATCGGCGTCGTGGAGATGCCGGGCGTGGCGAACGGCACGCCCGCATACTCCTTCACGCGCGCCGGATCGAGAGACTTGCCGTCGGAAAGGCCGGGCGCATAGCACCACACGACCGTCTTGCCGCCTGTCATCACCTTTGTGGAGAGTAATGCCTTCTTCTCGGGGGTGATGTTGATCGCCGCCGGGCAGACGACCACCTTCGTCTTCGAGATGTCGCGCGTCTCGAGGTCGGAGAGCGTGCACACGTCGAACGGGACGCCCGTCTTGGAGAGTTCGTTGCGGAAGTGCTGTCCGAAGCCGCGCTCCTTGGGGTCCTTCTCGTTGAGGTGGTAGATGCTCTCGGGATCGGAGACGAGAAGCACCTCGTCGGCGGGATGCGGAAGCTCGCCGGAGTAGCGGCGGGTTATCTCGGCGAGCTTCGCGATGCGCGCCCTGATGGCGGGATCGTCGTAGAAGCCGTTTGCGCCGCCCCACATGTCGAACCACCAGTAGGAGCAGCCGTTCGCGATGGCGAAGGCTGCCTCGCGCGTGTTGCCGGCGAGGTCGTCCTCAAACGTCTTCCAAATCCCCTTGCCCCAGCGCTTCTGCGTGTGCGGACCGAAGTCGATCTCGTGCATGAGGCGCTTGCCGTGGCGGCGTGCGGTGGCGTGGACGAGCTGGCTGCCGGAGCCGCCGCCCATCCACCGCTCGGAGTAGTTGCCGGGGGCGATGAAGAAGTCGATGTCCGGCGAGGCGAACACGCGTTCGTAGTCTAGGTGGGCGAAGGAGCAGTGCTTGAAGTCGCTCACATAGTAGTAGCCGAAGAACACGCCGATCTCCTTGTTCGCAGGGAGGGCCTTGCGTGCTGCTGCGGCGTAGGCGAGGATCGCGTCGGGGCCTACCGAGTTGTGGAACTTCCAGTAGTCGATCTTGTCCTGCTCGGTTGCGGGATCGTACACCAGGTTCTCGAAGGCGGCCGTCTTGATCTTCTCCTGGTCCGGTACGGACGGACCGTAGTTGAGACCGCGTTTCTGGCACCACTTCCGCCAGGCGACGTTTTTGTTGCGGCTGGTGCGGCCGCGGTCGTATTCGTACCATTCGCTCGTGCCGCCGCCGGAGAGGATGTACGCGCGGATTCTGCCGCCCCACTTCTTCTCTGAGTAGGCGATGAAGTCGAGCATCCACTCCTTGGTCTTGGCTATCCACTTCGGGTCGCACGCGGCGTGCGTCACGTCGGTGAAGGAATCGAGCCAGAACCTGTGCGTCGCCCAGTACGGCGTGTTGAGGTCGATCATGCAGAGGAACTCGGCGTTGGGGCTCGCCTTGAGGAAGTCGTTTATCTGCGCGTCGAGCGCGAACCAGTCGTACTTCTTGAAGTCCTTCCAGATGAGCGGGTAGTCGCAGTACGGATGCCCGCCGCCGTTGATCGTGTTGGCCGCGAAGAAGCATCTGAGCGGTATGCCCATCTCGGCGAAGTCCTTCGTGCGCTCGAGCTGCGGACGGAAGCTGCGGTAGCAGATGTACTGCGGACGCGCCGCGGCGGCGCCGAACGCCGCGGCGCACGCGGCGGCAAACATGAAGCGCCGGAGGGTCATCATCTGTCCACCCGCGCCCCGCCGCCTGCGGCTAGCTTCTCGACGTCGGCGAGCGTCGCCATCGAGGTGTCGCCCGGGGTGGTCATTGCGAGCGCGCCGTGCACCGCGCCGTATTCGACGGCCTTCTGCGCGTCGTCGAACGTCATCAGGCCGTAGACGAGGCCGGAGGCGAAGGAGTCGCCGCCGCCCACACGGTCGTAGATCTCCAGGCCGGGACGGCGCGTGGATTCGTGAAGTTCGCCCTTGTACCAGCAGAGCGCGCTCCAGTCGTTCACTGTCGCGCTCTTCACACTTCTCAGCGTCGTGGCCACGGCCTTGAAGTTTGGATATGTCTTCACGGCCTTCTCGATCATCTTGCGGAAGCCCTCGACGGGAAGAGTGACGAGGTTCGCGTCCACGCCCTCGACGGCGATACCGAGCGCGGCGGTGAAGTCCTCCTCGTTGCCGATCATCACGTCGACATGCTTGGCTATCTCGCGGTTGACCTCCTGGGCCTTGGCCTGTCCGCCGATGGACTTCCACAGAGAGGCACGGTAGTTGAGATCGTAGCTCGTGACCGTCCCGTGGCGCTTCGCCGCCTTGAGGGCCTCGATCGCCACCTCGGCGGTAGTCTCGGAGAGCGCGGCGAAGATGCCGCCCGTGTGGAACCAGCGCACGCCTTCGCCGCCGAAGAGCGCGTCCCAGTCGATGTCGCCCGGCTTGAGCTGCGAGACGGCGGTGAGGCCGCGGTCGGCGCAAGAGCGCGCGCCACGGCAGCCGAAGCCGCGCTCCACGAAGTTGAGGCCGTTGCGGACTGTGCGGCCGATGCCGTCGTAGGGGACCCATTTCACATGTGATACGTCCACGCCGCCCTGAAGCATGAAGTCTTCGACCAGGCGACCCACGGGGTTGTCGGCGAACGCGGTAACGGCGGTGGTCTGCAATCCGAAGCAGCGCCTCAGGCCACGTACGACGTTGTATTCGCCGCCCCCCTCCCACACCTTGAATTCGCGCGCTGTGTGGATGCGCCCGTCGCCGGGGTCGAGCCGCAGCATGATCTCGCCGAGGCTTGCCGCGTCCCAGCGGCATTCAGCCGCCGACTTCACTTTCAATGAATCCATTTTGCCTGTCCTTTCGTTTCAGACATTATACCAAATCCGCGCTGCCTTCACGCGGCTTTCTACATCGAGCTCTTCCACTGCACTTTCTCCGCTCCGTAATTGCATATTTCTCCTTCCATGCCTTCAGCATAGTCCCCTCCTCCACCGCCTCCGGGTCCAGAAGCTCGTCTATCCTGTCAATCACCTGCGCCGCGACATCTGGCACTCCGGCCATTGCCTCGCGCCATGCCGCACGTGCTGCCGCTATACGCCCGTTCCCTGCGTCGCCTTCCTCCAGCACCTCCGCTACCGGCGTCGGGTCTGACAGTCCCACAATCTGCCTCAACTTCTTCGCCGCCGACTTGTAGCGGATCACCGATGTATAGTGTTTCGCAAGCTCAGGCGCATGCGTCTCCAGCCAGAATTTGATACCTCCGTTACGTCCCACAATCCGTCCGTCTCCGTCACGGCGGAGTGTGTTGTCCACGTAGCACTCGAGATCGTTGACCATACTTCCGAACCGAATGAGCGCTTCCTTTGATTCGCGCACATGGCCCCACGCCTCGATTAGCGCCTCAGGAGTTGGGCAATCGTTTGTGGTGGTACGGCGCCTCACTTTGCGTCGCTCCGCCTCGAGAACACGACGACGTTCACGTTCCTTCTCGTAGTAAGCAGGGCGCATGAGCCGTCCTTCCAGACGCGCCACTTGGCGTGTCGCACGGCGGCGGATCCATGAGAGTATGGTCCAGATCATCGCCGCGCAAGGATACACTATCTTTTCGGCAGGTCGACGACGAGGGTTCGCCAGAACGCCGATGAATGGCATCAATAGCGTGCAGACCGGCCCCACGTTCGGCACGAGTTCCAATACATCGTTCTCGGAGAAACCCAAAGAGTGGAGTACAGGAACGACCGTGTCGAGGACAAACGGGGCGTCCTCCACGAAGGTCCACATTTCGCGTTCGGTGCAGCCGAGGCTACGCCAGCGGACTGCGCGGCCTTCGGAAAGTTCGCAGAGGTCGCCGAACGAGCCGAGCGTCTTGGTGCGGTTTTTCATTACACGGCGGCGGACACGGCGACCGGCGGCGTTGACTACGGAATCGATCGCCGCGGCACGAGACTGAGCCGCAGCACGAACGGGGGCGGCACGGCGCGAAAGCCAGAGCGAGAGCTCGGCGGAAGAAGAGAGTGTTTTCGGGGGCATGGGAGAAGGATATCAAAAAAAGAGATGGATTGCAACTACGGTGCGGAGAAATTGCAAGACAAGAACTGAGGTTGGAATTTATCTGCGGCGGGAGACAAGACTCAAGGCAAGCTTCGCCAAAGGCTCGCTATCGCCCGGGAGGCTCTTCAGCGCAGCAAGCGCGGCGTCCGTGTGGCTCTGGACTCTGCGGCACACTTCGTCCTCGCCGAACACCGACAGCGAGGAGAACGCACCGTCACCACAATCAAGAAGATCGTCTTCATACTGGAAGGCGAAGCCGAGATTTCGCGCATATTCGCGAAGCGAGACGATCGACGCCTCTGAGGCACCTGCCGCAAGCGCTCCCATCTCGGCAGCCGCAACGAAAAGTGCAGCCGTCTTATTCTCAAATATGAATGTGAGTGGAGATGTGGAGGAGTGGAGGTGTTGGGAAGCGGGAGCCTCCCCCTCTTCCCCAAGATCCGCCGCCTGTCCGCGCACCACGGCCACTGCCGCCGCGGCAAGCGAAGCGACTATGCGCGAGGCATTGCGCGGCGAACGCGCCGCCGTGCTGAACGCCATCGCCTGAAGAGCGTCCCCCGCAAGAATCGCAACGGCCTCGCCGAACTTCGCCCAGACCGACGGCTTGCCGCGCCGCTCCACATCGTTGTCCATGGACGGCAGATCGTCGTGCACGAGCGTATAGGAATGCAGCAGCTCAATGGCGCATGCAGGCATCACCGCATCCTCCTCGCGCCCCCCCGCAGCCACAGCGGCGGCAAGACACAACCGAGGACGCACGCGTTTGCCGCCGCCCTCCACCGCCCAGCGAATCGCCTCCCGGAGACGCGACTCCGCCACCGTGCCGCCCTTCTCGCCTCCGTCGATCTCCGACTTTCCGCCTTGAAGGATTGCGGCGAGGGCGGCCTCGATCTCATCAAGACCACGCACGGGATCAGTTTCCGCCGGGCTTGTAAGAATCCTTGAGGGTGACCGTGCGGTTGAATACGGGACGGCCCGGAGCGGAGTCCTTGCAGTCGGCCACAAAATACCCCACTCGCTCGAACTGGAACCGGTCGCCGGGCGCCGCTGATGCGAGGGCGGGCTCGACAAACGCAGAGACCGTCTTCAGCGAATCGGGGTTCATGTACTGCAGAAAGGCGTCGGCACCGTTCTTGAGGGGATCCTTCTCGGTGAAGAGACGGTCGTATAGGCGCACCTCGGCCGAGACGCCTGAAGCGCAATCCACCCAGTGGATCGTGCCCTTCACCTTACGGCCGTCGGGCGCGTTGCCGCCCCACGACCCCTCGTCCCATGTGCAGTGGATCGTGGAGACGACGCCGGAAGAATCCTTCTCCAGCGAAATGCATTTCACTATGCAAGCGCCACGCAGACGCACTTCACGGTCCGGCGCCAGGCGGAAGAACTTCTTCTCCGGCGTCTCCATGAAGTCGGCACGGTCGATCCACACAGAACCGGAAAACGGTATCTCGCGGGAGCCGGCGGATTCGTCGAGCGGATTGTTTGGGAGCGACACCTGCACGACCTTACCGGCAGGCCAGTTGTCGATCACGAGCTTCACCGGGTCGAGGACCGCCATACGGCGCGCGGCCGTCTGGTTCAAGACCTCCCGCGCGCACCATTCGAGGAGGGCAGGATCGGACTCGCTCTCCACCTTGGAGACGCCCACCCTGTCGCAGAACTCGCGTATGGCCTCCGGCGGAATGCCGCGCCTACGCAGTCCGCACACCGTGGGCATCCGTGGGTCGTCCCAGCCCGAGACATGCTTCTCCGTCACGAGCTGCAGCAAGAGACGCTTCGACATCACGGTGTAGGTGATATTCAGGCGGGCGAACTCGCGCTGCTGCGGGCGGATCTTCACTCCGTTGCGCACCACAAGCATGTTCATCTCGTCCAGCCGATCCACCACCCAGTCGTAAAGCGGACGATGGACCTCGAACTCAAGCGTGCACATGGAGTGCGTCACACCCTCAAGGGCGTCCTCAATGGGGTGGGCGAAATCGTACATCGGGTAGATGCACCACTTGGAGCCGAGATGGTAGTGGTCCACGTGACGGATGCGGTAGATCACAGGATCGCGGAAATGGATGTTGGGCGAGGCCATGTCGATCTTCGCGCGAAGGCACCATTCACCGTCGGCATACTTGCCGGCGCGCATGTCGCGGAAAATCTCGAGATTGCGCTCCGGAGGCGTGTCACGCGAGGGCGACGGCGTGCCGGGGGTCTCGGGCACGCCACGGTAGCGCTTCCACTCGTCCTGCGTAAGGTTGCAGCAGTACGCCTGGCCAGCCTTGATGAGGTTCTCGGCGATTTCGTACATCTTGTCGAACATGTTCGAGGCGTTGTAGAAACCGGGCTCGCCGGAGTCGCCTTCACCGGACCACTGGAAGCCGAGCCAGTTGATGTCCTTCTTGATGTTCTCGGCGTATTCGTCGGTCTCCTTGGCGGGATTGGTGTCGTCCATGCGCAGATGGCACTTGCCGCCGAAGAGCTTGGCCATGCCGAAGTCGACGCACACGGCCTTGGCGTGGCCGATGTGTATGTAACCGTTGGGCTCTGGGGGGAAGCGGGTTGTCACCTCGCCGCCGGTCTTGCCGGCAGCGACGTCGGCCTCGATCCACTGACGAAGGAAATGGCGCGAAGTGTCGGACTCTTTAGCTTTAGTTTCTTCTTCCATAATAAACCACCAATCTTTTGCTTTTCGGGGAGAGATTATACCATATTTTCTCCGCAGCGGCGAAAAGCAACTGCGAAAGCTCCGTCATGGCCAGTGTCGAGCGGGAAAGATACGCGGCGAGCGGTCTCCTTGAAATCGGGATGTTCAGCAAGGAAGGCGAAGATGCGCTCTTCATTCTCCTCCGGCTCGTTAGAGCAGGTGGAGTAGACGAGAAGCCCGCCGGGGGCTACAAAGCACGCCGCAGCGGCGAGAACTTCGCGCTGGAGGGCGACAAGCTCCGCAAGACGCTCGGCGCTCCAGCGCCAGCGCGCATCCGGCCGCCGGCGAAGTACACCTGTGTTAGAACAGGGGGCATCAACAAGAACTCGATCGAATTGGCCGAGCGCAGCTCGGCCATCAGGGCTATCTGGCGATCCAGCGCCGTAGGGCAATTCGCCGACATCAGGGCTATCGGGCGATCCGACGCCGCAGGACGGCAAGGCACCGACGGACTCAACCCAGTCCAACTTGAGGCGGGCGAGGTTTGCGCGCAGGCGCTCAAGGCGGCGGGGATTCACCTCCTGTGCGACAAGCCGCCCCTCGCCCTTCATGCGCCAGGCGATCTGGGCCGTCTTGCCGCCGGGCGCGGCGCAGAAATCCAAAACCGACATCCCCGGACCGACGTCCAGCAATTCCACCGCGCCGAGCGTCGCCGGATCCTGCACCACGAATTCGCCGTCTGCGTAGCCCGGCACCTCGTCCACGCGCCTTCCGCGCGGCAGACGCTCCACTTCGCCCGATCGGTGCGCGAGCCATGTTTCGGCCGGCTCGTTGTGCCACGCGGCCAGACGCGCGGCGGACTCCTCGCCGTAGCGGGCGATCCAGCGCGCCACGAGGGCGTTGGGATAAGACTCTCTCTCAGCGAGAGGGGCGGCGGCGAGCATGGCCTCGAACTCGACCCGGCGGCGCAGAAGATTCCTGAGTACGCCGTTCACCACCTTGGCGACAGACTTGTTCGGGCATTTCTTCGCGGCCTCGACCGTCTCTGACACGGCGGCGAAGTCAGGGACGTCCGGCATGTAGAGTATCTGCGCCGCCCCGACGAGGAGAAGCGCTTCGAGCTCGCCCTTCGGCCAATGCTCGACGAGTTCGCCCAGAACGCGGCGGAGCGGACGGAATCTGCGGATCGTAACGTAGACAAGATCTTGCACGAACGATCTTTCGGGGCCATTCGGCAGCATATCCTGCGGCGGCTCGTGGACGAGAAGCCAGCGCGCGATTATGAAGGCGGCTTTGCGGCGCGTGTTCATGCGAGAGAGGCGATGGCCTCGATCTCCACCTTCACGTCCTTCGGAAGGCGCGCCGCCTGCACGCAGGAACGCGCCGGCTTGGCCGCACCGAAGAGCTCGGCATAGACGGCGTTCAAGGCGGCGAAGTCGTTCATGTCGCTGATGAAGACAGTGGTCTTCACAACATTGGCGAGGCTGGTACCGGCGGCCTCCAGGACATTCGCGAGATTCGATATGGCCTGGCGGGTCTGCTCCTCGATGGTTTCGGCGTGTATCGTGCCGGTGGCGGGGTCGATCGGAATCTGGCCCGAGCAATAGACCATGCCACCGGAGACGATTGCCTGACTATACGGACCAAGCGCCGCCGGCGCCTTCGGTGTGCTAATTATTTTCATAGGATAGACTTTCGAAGTTAGGGTTGAAAAGTTGAATGGTTGAAAAGTTGAAAAGTTGAATGGTTGAATGGTTGAAAAGTTGAAACTGTTCTACACGAGTTTTGCGATTCCTTATCTTTCGACTTCTCAACCTTTCTACCTTTCAACTTTTCAACGTTGATGCCGCCGCATCTGACGCGTGACCGGCATCTCCACGGCGTCGGGATCAATCGCGCCGCTCTTCGCCGGAGCCGGGGTGTACTTCTTGCGGATCCACCACATCTGGACGATTGATATCACCTGCGAAAGCGTCCAGTAGAGGGAGAGGGCGGACGGGAAGGAATAGAACATGAAGAGCATCATCGCCGGCATCATGACCATCATCATGCGCTGCTGGTTCTTGTCGCCAGTGGACGGAGTGAGCGCGCTCTGGAGGGCCATCGTGGCGGCCATGAGGACGGGGAGAATGTTGAGTCCGCCGAAGAACGGGAACCATGAATCGGCGCCGAGCGCCTCGGGTTCGGAAAGATCGGCGATCCAGAGGAACGGCGCGTACCGCAGCTCCACGGCCGAGCGAAGCACCGTGAATAGCGCGATGAACACGGGGATCTGGATGAGCATCGGCAGACAGCTGGCCATTGGATTGACCTTGTTCTCCCGGTAGCAGGCGAACATCTCCTGCTGTAGACGCTGGGGATTGTCCTTGTACTTCGCCTGGATCTCCTTGATCTTGGGCTGTATCTCGCTCATGCGGCGCATGGAAATCGTGCTCTTGTGCGTGAGAGGCCAGAAGATAAGGCGGACCAGGAAGGTGAGCAGTATGATCGCAACGCCGTAGTTCGGGATCCAAGAGTTGAAGAGGTTGAGCACCCACACCATCGGATAGCAGATCCAGCGCCACATGCCGAACTCCATGACGTCCTTCATGCCGAGAGACCACAGGAGCGACTGCTTCTTGGGCCCCACGAAGAGGACGTAGCTCGCCTTCGCGGGCAGACGCGAGAAGGCCACCTCGGCCGAGACAGATTTAAGCAGATAGTTCTGCGCCTCCGGATCGCGTTCGGCTGCCGCGCGGAAGCCATCGTTCGCAGAAAGTCCCACGAGAGCCGTCACGAAGAAACGATTCTTGACGGCGACCCACGAACGAGCCCCGGACACATCCACCACGGACCTAACGGGCATCCCCGCCGCGTTGGGCGCGCTGGAGCAACCGCCGGACGAACCGGCGAGATAGCTCTTAAGAGGATCTGTCTCGCCATGATGCTCGACGCGGCTCTTGCCCTTGGCGTCGGACACGATCCATGAGTCGATGGAGAGGATGTCGTTCTTCGATGAGCCAAGCGACATGCCGCCCAGAGAGAGGTGGGCGCCACCAGGGGCATCGCCACCTCCTTCCGCCCATTCATCTTCGACGGCGAGCTGATAGTCGGATTTGAGCGTGATACGGCGGGAGAGGACTGGTTTGCCGCCGGTGACGGCGACGCTCTTGAAAAGGACGAAATCGCCGCCGCTCTCTGCAACGGTGAAGTCGGCGTTGGACGGAAGAGCGGGCACGCCGTCGACCGCAAGCGCGGGAGAGACCGAAAAATCAAGCACAACGGCGGGATTCTGCTCCGAGACGGCACCGGGCTTCGCTGCGTATTCCTTGAGCGTGGCACGCTTCACGACCGCGCCATGGGACGAAAGAGAGACCGCGATCTGGTCGTTTTCCAGAACGACGATCTTTTCGGGCGTGGAAGGGACGAACGGCTTCGCCTCGGGAGCGGCAGCCGACTGCACGCGATTACTCTCGGCGGCGGCCGGAGGGACGGCCGTCCCGCCATCGTCCGTTTTCACGCCTGGTTGCGCAACGGCGGCGGTTTGATTCGTCTGCGCGGCGGCCTGCTCTACGGCGGCGGCCTGCGCCGCCTCCATCGCCTTCTTCTGCTCGGAGAAGGAATACCAAAGCCAGCCCACAAGCGTGAGCCCCAGCAAAAAGGCGATTATCTTTTCTTGTTTGTTCATGGTATGGGATCGATTCTAGGACGAGTAGGAGGATAAGACGAGTAGGAGGATAGGATCATCTCGGTGGAACGGGATCGTAGCCGCTGGGACCGAACGGACGGCAGCGGAGAAGGCGTTTTACGGCGAGCCAGCTACCCTTCCACGCGCCATGAACCTGCAGAGCCTCTATTGCGTAGTTGGAGCAGGACGGCTCGAAACGGCAGCAGCCGCTGAACAGCGGAGAAAGCGTCACTTGATAAGCTCTTACGAAGTATATCAAAATGATTTTCATCTTCACCTGCCGCCCAACCGCATTCCAAAGGTCCGCATCTCGTCCATCACATCCGCCGTGCGCTTGCCGCGAAGGGACGCGCGACCGACGAACACCCATGCCGCGTCGAGCGGCAACTCGCCGGAAAGAAGCCGGAAGGCCTCGCGCATGATGCGCTTCGCGCGGTTTCTGTCGACGGCGTCATGGAACGACTTCTTCGAAACGACGACGCCGGCTTTGCGGCCGGCGTCGGGAAGTGCAAGCACCCACGCCGACATGAGACGCCCCCGAAGGGAACGCCCCCGGTCGAAGACGTCTTTGTACTTCGCGCCGGGGAGACGGGTGGACATCTGCCAGTCTTCCTCAGACCTGCGTCAGGCGCTTGCGTCCCTTCGCACGGCGGCTGGCAAGGACCTTTCTTCCGCCCTTTGTAGCCTTGCGGGCGCGATAGCCGATCTTGCGCGCGCGCTTGATCTTCGAGGGCTGCCACATCATTTTCATGGTTTTCTATTCCTTTCGCGTAAAAAAGTGAGCGGATATTATACCAAAACCGAGGTGCGCTGACAAGTCAGCGAACTACGAAATTGACCATCTTCTTCGGAACGCAAATAACCTTGACGATGGTGCGGCCCTCAAGGAACTTCGCGACGGAGGGATCGGCCTCGGCGGCGGCACGCATCGCCGCCGCGTCGGCATCCACGGGAACCTTCACGCGTCCGCGCAGTTTACCCAGCACCTGGACGGGGATCTCCACCTCGTCTTCCACAAGCGCCGCAGCGTCGTAGGCGGGCCAGGGTTCATAGGCCAGGGTGGTCTCGTGGCCTAGGAACTGCCAGAGCTCCTCCGCCATGTGCGGAGCGAACGGCGCGAGGCACAGGACGAACTTCTCCGCGGCCTCGCGGGGCAGGTCGCCCGCGTCCGAAAAGTCGTTCACAAACACCATCATCGCCGAGATGGCGGTATTAAAGCTCATCGTCTCAAGATCGTCGCCGACCTTCTTGACCATGGCAGCGAGCGACTTCGCCTCGGCCTTCGAGAGCGGACGATCGGCGATCTTCTGCTCCGTGACAATGCGGAACGCGCGTTTGAGGAAGCGGAACACGCCCTCGACGCCCTTTGTGGACCAAGGCTTCACGGCCTGGAGAGGTCCCATGAACATCTCGTAGAGGCGCAGGGAGTCCGCGCCGTAGTCGCGGATGACGTCGTCGGGGTTGATGACGTTCTTGAGCGATTTCGACATCTTGGCGGGGAACTCCGTTAGGAGCTCCTCCTCGCCCCCCTCCTCCGCGCCGTAGGGCTTGCCGTCGTGCCAGGTTATCTTGTCCATCGGGATCAAAACGCCGCGCGACGTCTTGTACGCGAGCCCAAGAATCATGCCCTGGTTGACAAGCTTCTGGAAAGGCTCGTCTGTCGGGACCAGGCCGAGATCGAACAGCACCTTGTGCCAAAAGCGGGAGTAGAGAAGATGGAGGACGGCATGCTCCGCACCACCAACATAGAGATCCACCGGAAGCCACTTTTTGAGGAGGGCAGAATCGGCGAATGCCTTGTCGTTGTGAGGATCGATGTAGCGGAGATAATACCAGCAGGAGCCGGCCCACTGAGGCATGGTGTTCGTCTCGCGCACGCCCTTGCGTCCGGTCGCGGGATCGACAACGTTCACCCAGTCCGAGGCCTTGGCGAGCGGGGGCTCGCCGGTGCCGGTGGGCTTGTAGTCGGCGAGCTCGGGGAGAGTGAGCGGGAGGTCGTTCTCGTCCACAAGCGACTGCGTGCCGTCGGCCCAATGGATCACGGGGAAAGGTTCGCCCCAGTAACGCTGGCGGCTGAATAGCCAATCGCGCAGCTTGTACTGCGTCTTGGCATGGCCCAGGCCGTGCTCTTCGAGCCAGGCTATCATCTTCTTCTGGGCGTCCTTCACTGAGAGGCCGGTGATGAAACCGGAGTTCACCATGATGCCGTCGGCGATGTCGGTGAAAGCTTTGTCTTGGTCGAACGGAGTTCGACCATCAGGTCTATTACCCGGTTCTGGGTTTCGACTATCAGGGCTATCGCCCACTTTCGGCGCCACAACCTGATAGATCGGGAGGCCGAAGACCTTCGCGAAGTCGAAATCTCGATCATCGTGCGCCGGCACGGCCATGATCGCGCCCGTGCCATAGCTTGCAAGAACGTAATCCGAAATGAAGATGGGGAGGGCCTCGCCGTTCACGGGGTTCACACCCTTTACGCCGTTGAGGAGCACACCCGTCTTTTCCTTGTTGAGCTCGGTGCGCTCGAGATCGCTCTTAGAGGCGGCCTTCTTCTGGTAGGCCTTCACCTCGTCGGCATTGGCGATGATACCTTCTTCAAGCCACTTCGCAACAAGGCGGTGTTCAGGCGAAAGCACCATGTAGGTGGCGCCGAAAAGCGTGTCACAGCGCGTGGTGTAGACGGTGATGGTATCTGTTGAAAGGTTGAAAGGTTGAAAGGTTGAAGAGTCGCATGAGCCGTCACCGGCATTCTTCAACTTTTCAACTTCGCAACTTTTCAACTTTTCAACTTGGAAATCCACCATCGCGCCTGTGGATTTGCCGATCCAGTTTCGCTGCATCTCTTTGATGCCCTCGGGCCAGTCGAGGGAATCAAGGCCGGATAGAAGGCGTTCGGCATACTCCGTGATCTTGAGCATCCACTGGCGCATGGGGCGGCGAACAACCGGGTGGTTGCCGCGTTCCGAGCGTCCGTCGATGACCTCCTCATTGGCGAGCACCGTGCCGAGGGCCGGGCACCAGTTCACGGGCACCTCGGCCACGTAGGCAAGACCCTTCTTGTAGAGCTGCTCGAAGATCCACTGCGTCCACTTGTAGTAGGAGGGATCGGTGGTGTTCACCTCACGATCCCAGTCGTAGGAGAAGCCGAGGGAGCGGATCTGCTCGCGGAAGCGGTCGATGTTCTTCTTCGTGGTGACTGCGGGATGTGTGCCTGTCTCCACGGCGTACTGCTCGGCGGGGAGGCCAAAAGCGTCCCAGCCCATGGGGTGCAGGACGTTGAAGCCCTTCATGCGCTTATAACGGCAGAGGATGTCGGTCGCGGTGTAGCCTTCGGGATGGCCCACATGGAGACCGGCGCCGCTGGGGTACGGAAACATGTCGAGGCAGTAGAACTTCGGCTTCGCGTCGTCGTCGGGCGTCTTGAACGTCTTGTTCTCAAGCCAGAAGCGCTGCCATTTGGCTTCGATTGACTGATGATCGTATTCCATTTTAGCTTGGAGCTTAGAGCTTAGAGCTTAAAGCTTTTAGGGTTGGTGTTGACAGGTTTTTGTTTTTAGGTGGTTAAGAGGTTGTGTTTTCTCCAAGCTCAAAGCTCTAAGCTCTAAGCTCAATCCCACAATCTCACGTCATTCGGCTTCATCACGCGTACGCGGACGGGCTTAAGTTCCTCGTTCATTCTGCTCTGGAACACCGGGTTTATTCCGCGGTACGGCCACCAGCGGACGTCGGGGTCTGTATAGATGGGAGACTTGGACGAGAACGGATCCCACACTTCAACCTCGGCCTCGTACTCCTTGACGTGGCCCGGCGGATTGAAGCTGTTGTTGTCGAAGACGAAGTAGCGAAGCGGACGCCACTTGCCCTCTATCGTCATGAGATTGCCCACGACCTTGAACGTGGCGCTCGTCCAGTTCGGCGAAAGGTCGCTGTAGTTTACACTGGTTTCGTCGGGGTAGTTGAGGCCCTGAATCGTGTATGGCGCGTGGCACTCGCCCGTCTCGCGGTTGGTGATCATCATGTAGACGGAGAGCCTGACGTTCGTGTACGCGGGGTATGGAGCCGTGTAGTCGATCGACGCGTCCGGGATTGCAATGGGCGTTGGCGCCGACACGCCGATGATGAGGCGGTTCGTCTGGAACGGATAGATGTCCATCCAGTACATCTCCTTGAGAGAGAGATAATGGTCCTTGAAATCCTGATATCTGAGTTGCATCTCGGCGGGGATGATCTCGCGCTCCGCGCCGAAGTGCTCAAGCCACTTCACGACGGCGTTGTGGTAGGGGTCGTCGGGCGGAATGAGCGCGTCCACCTTTGGATCCACGCCGGACGTGACCTTGAAGTTCATGTTAGTGGAGACGTCGCGGAGCGTGAGGTTGTAGGTGTACGTGGCAGGGTTGAACGACGGCGCGGAGATGGACACATCGTTCGAGGTGATCGTAGCTATGCGATACCACGGCTCCACGGTGTAAGTGATGTTGGTTGTGGTGCCTTGGGGAACTATAAGGCGGATTGCGGAACCCTCCTCGTTTCCGGAGCGCTGCGCAATGTGGTCGCCGTAGATGTAGGAGAATATCCAGCAGTTAGTGCCGAGGGAGGGCAGGTACCAGTCGGCAGGAATGTTCTGATAAGTGCCGTTGCGACGTTTGTTGCGCGCCTCTGGCGTCTGGACGAGGTTCGCCTCCCAGTCGTTCGTGATAGCGCCGTGGTTCACCATCACGCCCAGAGAACCGTTGTTCTGGTCCTTGCCGGCGAGGATCCAGGAGGCACCGGTGCCGGCGTCGCGCACGACGAGTTTGTCGCGGAGGACCCCAGGATCGTAGTCGGGCCAGAACACATACTCCTCCCATTCGTTTGTGCCACCGAACACGACCTGATGCTCGATGATCCCGTTCGGCCTTATGAGTTCCACGGCATAGCTGTCGAGATAGCGGAACGATCCGTTCGCGCCCGAATCCTCTTCAAGGCTGAAGCCAAACCATGTGCCGTCGGCGGCGTACCCCTTCGCGGTAGTGGTGGCGGGTGCCTGGATCGTGAGGAAGTCATAGGAGTTGTAGACGTTGTTCGTCGACACCTTCTCGGCCTTGATTCCAGACTCGCCCAGTGTGGCGAACCTGGTGGTGTTGCCGAGGGACTTCTCGGTGAAGCGCAGATACCAGCCCTCCAGATTCACGCCGGACGGGACCGCCAGTTCCAGGAACTGGTTCGCGGACGCCGTGTTGGCATCGCCGTCGAAGATGTTGAGGCAGTTTATCCAGGCGCGCTTCGGAGAGATGTTCTGCAGGATGGTGTACGGGCAGAATTTGTCGGCGTCGGCATACCCGCCGTTGTCCTTGTTGTAGTCGATGGGGTAGTACCAGTTTGGATTGCTCCATTCGGTGGAGAGGACGCGGTGCGAGTGGTTGGTGCCGGTGGTGTCCAGGTACTCCGCCCAGATGTAGTACTGCATCACGACGCCCCTGCCGTCGCCGGGATCCGGCTGCGGCGGTATCACGGAGTTCTCGTAGCCGGAGGCGTAGGCGGAGCGCCAGACCATGTTGGAGTCGGTGCAGCGCACAAGTTCGCACGTGACGGCATCCGCGGCGTTCGACCACGCGACATAGCCCCAGAGATCGACACCGGGGTAGTATGCCATGAACACACGGATGGAGTCCACGTCAAGTTCGTCGGCAAGCTGCGCCATCGCCACCTCCACCTGCACGCCGAAGGATTCGCCGAGGAGCGGCTGCTCGTCCATGGAGCGTGCGTCGGGCACGAACTTGACGGGGCTCTGGTCGAGCTTCGTGCGGATGGGCGAGATGGAGGCGAAAGAGATGCCTGGGGCGATGGGCTCGGAGACGGCGACTTCGTCGATTAGGACGCGCTGGATGGGGGCGACAAGCGGGGTGCCGTCCTCCTTGGTGGTGTCGCCGTTTCTGCCGTATTTAGCCGCCTTGACGGTGAGACGGACGGCCTTGTAGGGCGAGACGTCGTCCGTGGTCTTCCACATGAACGTGCGGAATGTGCGGTTTGTCACCTCGATGTTCTTGAGCGGTACCCAATCCTCGTCGCTGTCTGCATTCTGCGGGTCGGCACAGCCGTACACCGACACCCAGGAGGAGACGGTGGAGTTAGTGTCCAGCACGCGGGCGCGGAACTGCACCTGCCCCACGCCGGTCTCATTGTAGATGGCGGGGGACTGGACGAACGGATCGTGCACAGCGTAGGCGCCGTTTGTAGCGTCCAGCTCGTCTGCGAAGTTGGCGATGTTCGCTTCGTCCTTGCTACCGGTGAAGTTGAGCGCGCCAGAGAGGCCGGACGGATTGTATGCGGGATCAGGGAGATATGCGAACTGGGTTTCGTCGGATGTGCGCATGTTCCAGCCGAACCAGGAGCGGTCGTCGAGAATCGGCTCGTCGTAGGCGACGGCGCTGTTGATTGTGACGGCGCCGTATTCCGCGTAGGCCGCGTATTCGTCGTTCGTGGAAACGGCCTGCACAATCTCTGGATCGCAGAGAAGACGCACAAAGCCGTAGATCGGCTCGCGGAGGCCGAAGAAGCAGGTGTACGTGCCTTCGGACTGCGAAGCGAACGTGAAGTTAGTGACATTGATCCAGCGGTCGTCCGTGAGCGACTGCGAGAGCTGGCGGAAGTCGGCCGTGCCGAAGCTGTTCGTAGCCATCTGGAGAATCAGCTTCGCGTTGGGATCGGCGTTCGCAAATGTGAAACTGAAGAGAGAGATGCCGTTGAGGTACGGCGAGCGAATCATCACAGGGGAGTTCGCCTTTGCGCGGCGAGGCTGCATGGTGGCGAGCTTGCCGCCCGCGGAGAGGCGCAGAATCACGACGCCGGAACCCCCGCGGCCGCCGGTGTTGCCTTCGCGGCCGTTGGTGTCCCACCACGTGCCGCCGCCGCCGCCGCCGCCGAGGCCGTCGGCGCCGGCTTCTGCACAACGCGTATTCTGGTTAACCTCCTTGGCGTTGCTGCCGCGGCCGCCGCCGCCCTTGCCGCCTTCGCCGCCCTTGCCCTGATCCACTCCGGTGCCGGTCCAGCCGACGCCACCGCCGCCGCCGCCGCCGTAATAGACGGCGCTGCCGGTGATGTCGCTGATCACGCCGTCGCCGCCGTCGCCGCCCCTGGAGGCGTAGGTGGTCTGCGTGTCCTTTGTGGCACGCGTCGCGTGGCTCGCGGCGGTGTAGCCATGGTCTGGATCTCCGCCGTCGGCGCCCGCGCCGCCGCCACCGCCGCCGCGTCCGTTGCCGGACGTGCCGCCCTTGTGTCCGCCGTATTCGCCGTCGCGGGAAGTGACGGCCGTGACCGCACGTCTGTTGGCGGAACCACCGGAGTTACCGCCGGCTGTGCCGGCTTGGCCCCAACCCTGTCCGCCACCGCCGCCGCGGGCGGAATACAGCGTAGCACCGTTGAGCTTGAAGGACGACTCGCCACCGGCACCGCCGGCGTTCTGGTTGCTGCCCGTTATGGCCGTCCCTCCGGCGCCGACAGTTATCGTGTAACTGTTGCCGGCGCGGAGAATCATCCCTGGAGACGCATCCGTGACGCATCCGCCGCCGCCGCCACCGCCCATAACCGCGCCGCCGCCGCCGCCGCCGCCAACTAGAAGCAGACGATTCAGCTCGAGATCGACCGTAGGCGTGAACGTGCAGGAGTTGGTGAAGGTATAGACGAACTCCTCCGTGTCGGAAAGAGTCTTCAGTGTGTAAGCCGTTATGTCGGAGAACTCAGCAAGCTCCTCCACCCAGCACTGCTCGTAGACCCAGTTCGTGTAGGCCACGGGATATGTCCAAGCCGCCCAGTCGCCCCAAGAGCCGGCGTGCCACTGCGAAAGCTCGATGTCGTCGAGCACCACGTCGGTGCGAGCGTCGTTCTCTCCGCCGCCGGCGCCGAGACGCACATTGTACTTTTCGACCATCCGCGGGGAGATCTCATACGCCTTCGCCACAAACGACGTCACCGCCACCTGATATCCGGAATCGGTCCAGTCGTTGCCGCTCCCGGTCTTGGCGAGATAGAGGTTCACGGACTGCTCCGGCATGGATGCCTTGATGCCGTAGTTCCAAGTGTAAAGCTCCGTCGCGGCGGTTATCATCTCCATGCGGCCTGGCGGAAGCGCCCAGTTGTCCTCGTCGCCCATCTCGGCGGCCGTCGACGCCTCGGTGGAGAGCGTCGGCGTAACCTTCGCGCTGGAGCCGCTTCCCGTCAGCGAGACGTTGTACTGCGCAATGCGGCCGAACCGTCCAGGGCAGTCGCACGACCCGATGCCGAACGAACCCTTCACATGGCGGTCTTCGCTTGTGTCCTGGAAAGTGAAGGTGGTGGTGAAACGATTGTTGGAGGCGTCCTGCGCAAGCGTCTGGGTGCTGGGCGTGCTGGACATCGCCACGGTGATGTACGTGCGGTCGGTGCCATTGTAGAGGGCCATGTAGGCACCGGTCCAGTTGTTGTGCTGGTTCATGCTGCTGCCGGTGGGCAGAAGGACGTTGGCGGTAGTAAGCGTATGCTTCCCCTGGCCGTTGGGGTAGAGAGGCGTGGCCGTCACTGCGCGCCCGTTCTTGTTCCAGCGATAGAGGGCGACTTCAATCTGGGTAGAGGTGACCCGTGTGAAACGCAGTTCATAGCAGCCTTTCGTGGCTCGGTAATAGCCGACGAGCGAGAGCGACGGCGCGCCGGGGGACCAGTCGCGTCGATCCTGCGAGGCGTCGCGACCGGTGGTGGACATCGTGATCTGCGCGCCTACAGCGTAGTCGGTGAGCGTGTTGCCGTCGAGGTAGTAGGCAAAGTCGTCGAAATCCAAGAACTGCGCGGCGCGGGCGGTGAAGGAGACGGTATCGAGGCCGTCCGGCATGGAGGCGGCGTCCGCATACTGAATAAAGCCCTTGCCGCGCCCTTCCAGCTGGAGAGCCATGCCATTCGTGACGTAGGCCGCACTGTACTGCTCGCCGATGAACATCAGGTTCTCGGCGGCCCAGCCGTTCGGCGTCTTGTGCTTTGAGTAGAAGGTGTTGTACGGATAGCCCGTGTCGCCGAGGGGCACGATGAAGTGCTCCACCCAGTAGGGGGTCTTCCCTTCCTTGGGCTCCCACTTGTCGAACATCTCGGCGTAGGCCCGTTTGTCGGGAGAGACGCCGGACATGGCGGGGGAGTTGGTGTCAATGGAGTGTCCCACATACCCATGGCCCTCGCGATTGGCGTCCGTCCACAAGTTGAAGTTCTGATACTCGGCGCGGGTGAGCGTGACGGCGTGGGTGGCGTCATTGTATTCAACCATCATGTGCCCGCTCTGCCCGTCCAGGATTATCTCACCCCATCCAGTGTCGGTCTCGGTGGAGACCGCACTGCAAGGCAGAACATTATTCGTGGTTATGGACGGCGCCCAGTATTCCGTGACGGAATCAAACCCTCCCCCCTCCGCCGTGGAGAGAGTCGTCGACACCAGACGAAAGCGAAGCGACTTCCCTACGTCTCCGTCTTTTTTGTGCACTTCCAAGTATGCGCGCCAAGAATGATTGTCGACCAATTCCATCTGCACAGACGACGTCAAACGCTCCTCCTCGACACCAGGATCACCCTTTGAAGTTGTGAGTACCACCTCGCGGCAATCTGATGTTCCTTCGCGTATTCTCGTGAACCAATCCGTGCCCTGCGTGGCGGGTATTATGCCCTCCGCATAATCACGCCGATTGGTGACCACCCAGGCCGTCTTATCCTCCGCCCAACCAACACCGTACGGTTCGGCAAGACCAACACAGAAGTCAAACGGCTCATAGTGCGGAGCCTTCGTCATATTGAATGTGTAGTAGTACTCAATGTCACCAATGTCATTGTTGAGTTTCAACGCATTTCGTGCAATTGTCACCAAATTTGAAGTGCCTGATTTACTCATCGGTACCGACTTCCAACTATCAACAATCTGATCCAGATACCGCCACCGATAATAAAATCTGGGGGAAGTTATCGTAAAATCTTCTGGAGAAGTCTCAACATACGGACATATCTTCCCGACATAATACGCCCATGGCCTTACGGAATCTCCTGGACACGCGAAAGGAACATCAAACACCCCTTCCTGCCCCAAAACCGCCGCGCCACGCCTTGTTCCATCATACTTACCATACTGCTTAATCTCCACTTCCACAGGCGGGTAAGATGCCACTATGTTGTCAATCATCAAATAGGCTGTGGTATCCAGTGAATCCGAGCTGGTATATCTCTTCGAGCGCCAAATGCGGAAACGAGCTGGCACATGGAGATTCACGAGCGAGCGCGCCCGGTAGAAGAAATCTCCGTAAAACATCTCATTAGGCGCATTTGGCGTGAAAGCAGATACTCCGGTACTCACGGCGGAGAGAATAGGAGTGGCATCGGAAAAAGGAGATCCATTGCGAACTGAAAACACATCAAACTTCTGCGTTCGCCAGAGAAGATTAGAATAGTTCGTCTCTTCGGCAAAGGAAAGATGACCAAGTCCGTTCGTCCCCGTAGAAATCTGTATCTGGATTTCGCTAGAACTGTCCGCGCGCCACCCATTCACAAAATCAAAATACACCACACCAATACCGTCCTTGTAGTAAGGCGAAATCACAAACGAATTCGTTGTGTTCTGCATATTGACGGTAGCTACTTGAGAGAAATCATAAAACATATTCGTTATTACTTCCCAGTGCCCCGGCCTCGGTCTTTGTACCCAATTGGAAATAATAGTCATCCTTTCATATTCTGCTCCAATTCCATCACGCGGGACGGCAGTTGAAGACCATGGGATGAAATGGCGTTGATTACGATTCGTGGTGGCAGCATTACCTGCACGACAATTCTCCAACTGCCAAAGCGGTGTAGTGACATATCTATCTTCATCCCAAAGTTTAGCATAGAATGTATGGCGAGTACCGTCAAGAAGCCCAAGTTCCTTAATGGCATCAGACACACCCGTACTGGGTTCTGGATCCCCTTCATGTATCCAGTAAGTCGCATCTTCAACATCGTTCGTGTTGATATATCCCTGGCCCGAAACGGCCCAGGTTTCGTTGGTGTCGTCGTTCATGAGAAGGACGCGCGTGATGTCCATTGCGGTAAAGGCGTCCGCCGTCTGCGCAAGAAGCGCAGCCGCCGCCATCCACAAAATCATCTTTGTTTTTCTCATGTCGGCCCCCTTTCGGAGACGCTATTTTTCCACAACACCAGAGAGCCAGGCCACACGACCTAGCGAAACCCTCTAATGGGGTGGAAGATTTAGCAGTTGAAGTATAGCAAATCCTTGTAGAGGGCGCAAGGGGGGATTTTTGCGCCCAGGAGAGCGGGCGGAAAGGGGGCGATGCTAGGACGAGCAGGAGATTATGACGACTAGGAAAACCATCCCACGGCCAGCAACTTATGACTAGCGACCAGCGACTAATGACTAACGACTAATTCTCCTTCGCCGCCTCATGCACCCGCTTCCATTGCCCCCCCTGGAATTGAATGTCATCCGCCTGGCAAAGCCACTTGGTGAGCTCAACAAGCTGCGCGGAAGCGCCAGAGCCAGGCATCGCAAGCTTCTCCGTGTGGCCGTCGGCAAAGCAGACATGAGCTACATACTTTAACCCAACTTTATGGTTGAAGCCGATGGCCTCCTTCGTGCCGGACCATTTAAGTATGTCCGATTTCTCGTCGCTGTCGCATTGCAGAACACCGTCAAGCCGAGGACCCGGGGACGTGTCGAACGTAGGCTCTATGCTCGTGCAACCCTCCCATTGAAGTTCTGCGAAAAGAAGTCGTTTGTCAGGTCGCTTGCAACTTCCATAGTGGACGTCAGGGTTCGGCGCTCCAGTGGTTTCAGCGCCGTCACTGTAGTCGTAGCCGAAGTACGGATTCATCACATAGCTCCACGCAGGACCGGCCAATCCCTGTGAACCGATGAACCGCTTGTGGGCGGGACAGACATACTCATCCATTTTTCTGGCGCCGTAGGCCCAGATGGCGCCGTTCGTCACGCAGAAACGCGCCTGCTCCGGTTCGGTGCAGTAGGTGGAGACCGTTCGCAACGACTGGTGCGAAGATGCGCCGTTCTTGCGCGTGTACGGATCGGGCTGCGCATAACGCGCAATATAGCCTTTGTGGCGTTTATAGCGCATCTCACCTGTCATGAACTCCACATCGCCTGCACAAGGGTAGTAGTTGTGCGCCATTCCATAGTTCTGAACGGCATTCGCAAGATTGCGCATGTGCGTCAGGCACTCGGCCGCGCGCGCGGATTCGGTGGCGCCGCCGAACTGGCTTATCAACACGGCCGCGAGAATGCCGATGATGCCGATTACAATGAGGAGTTCGAGCAGGGTAAAACCGGCTGCCCGCTGCGAGCGCGACGAGGACGAGAAGGATTTTTCATTTTTCATGTTGTGGATTATACCAAACTCTCGCCGTTACAGCAATACAGTAACAGATTCGTATTTCATATGAGAGTAGGAGGATAGGACGAGTAGGAGGGTAGGACGAATAGGAGAATAGGACGAGTAGGAGGATAGGACGAGTAGGAGGATAGGACGAGTAGGAGAATAGGACGAGTAGGAGAACGGCGATTCTCCTATTGTCTTGCACTCCTATGGTCTTACTCTCCTACTCGTCCTACCCTCCTACTCGTCCTACTCCCGCATTTCATTTTTACAATACTTTTACAATACTTTTACAGTAGCTTGACAATTCAAACGCCTCCATTTGATATCATTTTGGTGCGACGGCGAAAAACCGCCGTAAAACAACCCTACAGGAACTAATGCAATGCAAAGCCAAAACAACAAAGACACACACCCGCTACAACCCGCGCCTCAGCCCGCGGCCTCCGAAGACCAGATCATTCTGCCGCACGGCGGATGCCGAAAACTCGCAGCCTACAAGAAAAGCGAAACCATCCTCCTTGGCACACGAATGTTCTGCGAACGATTCCTCCCGAAGTTCGGCGACCGGACTGTCGATCAGATGGTCCAGGCCGCGAGAAGCGGCAAACAAAACATCATCGAAGGAAGCGCCGCCGCCGCCGTAAGCAAAGAAACTGAAATCAAATTGACCGGCGTCGCAAAGGCAAGCCTCGATGAACTGCTCGCAGACTACGAAGACTATCTGCGCGAACACAACCTGCAGATCTGGCTCCTCGGTGAAGAACGCCTTGAGCGTCTGCGCATATTCTGCCGATCGCGTAATGACTGGCCGCAATACTGCGAGCTATTCAAAACGCGGTCCGACGAAGAGCTCTGCAATCTTCAAATATGCCTGATCAGACAGACCCAGCGGCTGCTCGCCGGCATGCTGGTTCGACAAGAAGAGCAATTCAAGCAGCTAGGCGGCATCCGCGAGCGCATGAGCGCGGCGCGCAACGCGACTCGCGGCAACGACTGGTATCGTGCAGTTTACAGCTATCTGAAATCTGCGGGATCAAACGAGGCACGCCGCGAGCGAGCAGAAGAGATACATAGAGCTGTGAACAAATTGACGGCGAGAGTAGGACAATAGGAGAGTAAGACGAGTAGGAGAGTAGGACGAGTAGGAGAACGGCGATTCTCCTATGGGTTTGCGATCCTATTGTCCTACTCTCCTACTCGTCTTATTCCTCCTACTCGTCCTATCCCGTCCCCCAAAGCAGAAGGCGGCGCTCTCTCGAGCGCCGCCTTCGCTATCTCGCCCTTACGGGCGATTCTGCTTCAGCTTCCCAGCTTAATCATTGTTCGGCGGAGGGGCCGGCGTATTGCCGACCATGTTCACGAGAACCTTGTAGAACGCCTTGGTGCCGGAAGTCGGCTTCGGAACGACAAGCGTCAGATCCGCGCCATGGCTCGCGCCGGCGAGCGCACGAGCGCCCTCGCCAGCCGCCCAGGCGGCGGCATCAGCCGTGGCGAGATCCGTCACCATCGCCACCGAGTAGTAGAGACCCGGCGTGACATCGGCGGCGGGAATCGTGATCGAAACCGTCGAACCGACCGCAACGGCCACCGTGGCGAGATTCGTCGCCACGTCGGCAACCGTGACATCGGCATCGACGAATCCGACGGCATTCGTGTCGATTGCCACCGAGACGCTCCACTTGTTCTCCTGACCCAGAACGGGCGTGGCAACAAGCTTCACGACGGCAGCCTGACCAGCGGCCTCGGCAGCCTGATCCTCAATCACGAGCTCAACCTTGTTCGTGGCCTCGTCGGCGGACTCGGCAGAGACGACGACCGCGTCATCGCCAGGACTGATCTCTGGGGTGGGCGAACCGAACGGCACGGCCGTGAAGGTGACAATCCCGCTCTCCTCGGAGGTTTCAATCTTTACGCCCACACCCAACTCCGGATCGAGATCAACCTCACCCGCAAAGGAGACGAGGTTGGTGTCGAACGCAATCCAGTCGTTGACGGCCGCAAGCGTGAACACCGTGGTCTCGCCAACGTCGAGCATCGCCTTGTACTGCGTGTCCTTCACCAGTTCGCCGGCGGGGACAAACGTCGCAACGCCGTTGTCAACAGTCGCGAACGTGAGGTCGGGAGAAGTGCCGCCACCGTAGAGGGTGACGGGGATCATGCTGGCGGAAGCCGTGCAGTTCGTCGCGTAGACCGTCGTGTTCTTCGCGGAAGCGGCGAGCGTGCCGTACTTATACCCAGCTGTGCCGGTGATCACGAGGTCGCCTGTGTTGGAGCAGTCGATGAGCGTGACCGGGTTGGCAACCCAACCGACAATGCCGCCGATGCCGTTGTCGGCATTCATGCCGACAGCGTCGCTCGTAGCATAGAGATCGCCCTCGTTGGAGCAGCCGATGTAGGTTGCGGCAGCCTGCTGCGTGAACGCGGAGATGCCGCCCACCTTGGTGTAGCTGCAGGTGATGGCCATCTTGTTCGTGCAGTAGAGAGCCTCCGAACCATCGATCTTGACGGCGATACCGGCCATGTTGTGGCCGTTACCCGCGAACGCAGGTGCGCCGACGGCAGTGTTCTGCGCGGTCAGGTTCTCGAGCGTGGATCCGCCCTGGGCGAAGCCGACGAACGCAGCACCGCCCCAGGAGGAGGGATCGCCCTCTGCCGTGGCCGTCGTGAACGAGACACCGTCGATGATGAGATTCTTAATCGTACCATTGGAGACCACGTTGAAGAAGCCGGCATACGTGCGCTTCGTGAAAACGACGTTGGAGATCGTCTTGTTGTCGCCGTCGAACGTACCGCAGAAAGGCACATGTTGAGGAGGGTTGGCGGTGTCATAGAAACCAACACCCGCGAACGGATTGAGACCGAGCGTGGCGAAGTCAACGTTAGCGCTCAGCTTGAAGAACTTGCCGGAGAATGTATCGCCGGCGGCAATCTTCGTCTGGAGCTCGGTGAACGACGCGGCGGAACCGATCAGGTAAGGATCAAGTTCCGTACCAGAGCCACCGTCGAACGGAGGCGTCGCGCTCTTCGTCACGAGGGTGACGGAGTAGGGGCCGTCGCCGTCGAGCGTAAAGAGGTACGCATACACGTTACCTTGGTATGTAAGGGGTTCCATTGTCGCATTGGTGAGAACCGTGTTTTCCCAATCAATCTCATAACCTTCCGCGACAGATGTGGAAGTACCAGCAGCCGGAAGTTCGATCTCAAGGGTATCACCATCCCCCAAACCCTCAAAAACCTTGCTCAAATCGGCACCCGTGAAATCGACAGGATCTTCACTATCATTGAGATACGCATCAAGTGCCAGAATGTTCGAATCCCAGAAGAGCGTGAAATCCACCGCGAGGAAACCGGGCTTCTGCGTGGTGACGACAAAATCGTCAACAGCGCCCGTTCCTTGGAAGCCAACGGCCTGAAGATAGGCGTCGTCTTGCATGGACGGGAGGATCGTATTTGCCTCGAGCGCCGTCTTGGCGTCAGCGTCATCCGTCGCGAGCTGGGTCATATAGTCGGCGGAACCGACATTCTCGTTGAACACGGCAAGCTCGTCATTGATGAACACCTGAAACGCAGGCTGGCCAGTGAGACCTGTGTTGCTGTAGATGTTCCTGATGGCCTTGACCGTCAAACGCACCCATTCGCCAGCCTCGATGCTAATCACACTTGTGTTGGCGAGCGTATAGGTGGCGGAGGTTCTGCCGTACGTGCTGTCTTCGTACGTCAGGTAGCCGGCCTTCACGCAGAGGTTCGTGGCGATGGCCTCTCCCAGCCCGTTCGTCTCGACGCCGAGCCAGATTGCGAGTTTGTTACCGGACTCCACAGACGGAGCCTCTTCGCACGGCGTGAACTGCACGAGCGTGTCGACGAAAAGACCGCTTTCCTGGATTTCCTCGGCAGTGCCAAGCGCAGGGGTCTCGCCGGAAGTGTTGATGACGTTCAGCGAACGGAACAACGTGCCGCCCTCAGTAGAGAGAGAGAGGTATCTAAAGTTATCCAGGCCATTAAAATAGGCCGGACAACCGGGGAATGTCACACCCACAGGATGGTTCGTGACAACCGAGTTGTCATCGCCGCTTGTTCCCTGGTAGAGGAAATAGGACTTCGACGTGTCAACGGTTCCATCATCTGCATACGTGGCTGCCGGTGTCGCGCCGACAGGGAAGTTTTCAAATCCAACGGCGTTTTTCGTCGTCAGATCGCCGATAGGCTTGTCCGGCCACACCGGCTCGATCGCTCCCTGCACCGCGAACAACGCGAGCGCAGCAAGCGAAGAAGCTAATGTCTTCGTAGTCATTTTTGCGTCTCCTTTGGTGGCCCTCTTCAAGGTACGCGAAAACGGTCGCGCCCCTCTCAAAGGGCCGACTCTTCCGCTTGACGTCTTCTATGATAGCAGATGTGCGGGGGGCTGACAAGAGGGAAAATGAAGTTTTTTAGGATTTTTAGGACAAGAGGACAAGAAGACAAGAGGACAAGAGGACAAGAGGACAGGAGGGGGCATTCCCTCCAGAAATGTGATTCCGGAATGCAATATTCCCTCCAGAAATGTGATCTCGGAGGGTAATATTCCCTCCAAAAATGTGGTACTACCCTTGACGACATCCATTAAAAATGATACAATTCCGCCAGACAACGCAAAAAAGGAGCGCCATGGAGAGGGATATTATAAGTTCAATGTCGAAGTGGGAGAATAGCCCCCGCCGCAAACCCTTGATTCTCATGGGGGCACGGCAAGTGGGGAAAACCTGGCTTCTAAATGAATTCGCCAGACGATATTATCCAAGGGATTTTGTGTATGTGAATTTCATGGACAACGATTTACTTCGCTCTCAGTTCACCCAAATCAACTTGGACGCGAAATCCGTCATCGACACAATAGCCCTGGCAACGGGAAGGCGCGTAACAGAGGGAAGAACGCTTCTAATTCTAGACGAGATACAGGAATCACCACGTGCGTTGACCAGTCTCAAGTTCATTTGTGAACAAGCCCCCAAGTTGGCTGTGATGGCCGCAGGCTCATTACTTGGGCTTTCACTGAATCGCAAGGCAAATCGCGAAAAAGACGAGTCCGCAAAGGCATCCTTTCCCGTCGGCAAAGTGGACTTTCTGGACATCCATCCGCTGACATTCCGCGAATTCTTGCGGGCGATAGGCGAAGAACAGCGCCTACTACTTCTTGACAGCCAAGATTATCAAATGATTGAAGTTCAACATGATGCATTCGTAAAACTCCTCAAGTCGTATCTTTTCGTCGGTGGCATGCCCGAGGCCGTTGAGGTGTTTTCGCAGACAAGAGATTTCCTTCAGGCGCGGAAAACACAGAAAGCGATACTGGTGACATACGACAAAGACTTTGCGAAACATGCTTATTCTCCGTTTCTTCTCGCTAAATTAAGACTCCTTTGGAACAACATCCCGGCGCAGCTGGCAAAGGAGAACAGGAAATTCATCTACAAGGCACTTCGGCAGGGTGCCCGCGCCCGCGAATACGAAGAAGCCCTCCAATGGTTGAATGATGCAGGCATGGTACACCAGCTCTTCAGAGTCGATCCTCCGCGACTTCCATTGAGATCGTACGAGGACTTCTCATCGTTTAAGTTATTTATGCATGACGTAGGACTTCTTGGCGCAATGAGCAACCTTCCCGCAAAGACTTTGCTCGAAGGCAGCAAAATCTTCTCAAACTTCAACGGTGCCCTCACTGAGCAGTATGTCCTGCAGGAATTGAGCGCAACAGGAATCGCATTTAACTATTGGTCCTCCGAGAGTGGCAATGCCGAGGTTGACTTCATCATTCAAGGAGATGACGGCGTATTTCCTCTTGAAGCAAAGGCGGGCATCAACGTCAAGGCGAAGAGCCTCAGGCTATACAAGGACAGATTCAATCCGCCGAAATCTTTCAGGGCATCTCTTGTAAAATGGCGTCCGACCGCAGATCCGCAAGACATCCCCCTCTACGCCATATCCCGCATACCAAGTCAAATAATGGATGGCGGTGGCCTTTCTCTCGACCAGCTATAAAAGCTAATAGATACGAATTGAGGCAGTTACGAAACCCGATGTGGCAAGGGCGCCCCCGCCCTTGCGGCAAGGCCGAGGCGGCCTTGCCACATCAAGCAGAAGGCGGCGCTCCTTCGAGCGCCGCCTTCTGCTTTGGGTTTCGGGCGCGCTTGCGCGCTCCCTTACCGAGGCGGGCAGAGGGCTGCCCGCCCTACCGGTTACTCACCGGCGTTCGGCGGAGGAGTAGGCGTCCCGGTCATGTTCACGAGCACCTTGTAGAAGGCCTTGGTGCCTTCAGGCTTGGTGATCGGGAGCAGGAGACCCTCGTTGCTGCCGTCGGCGAGATAACGAGTACCCTCGTTGTACGTGCCGTCCACATCGGTGGCGACCGCCAGCGAGTAGTAGAGGCCGGGCGTCAGCTTGTCGGCAGGAACCGTGACGCTCGCCGCAGAGCCGGAGAGCACGCCTGCGACGACGGCGACAGCCTCGTCGGGATCGACGAACGCGGCAGCGTCCTCGTCGATGGCGAGCTCCACGCTGTACTTGCCCGTGCCCTCATCATAGGTGATGACCTTCTTGAGGACGGCGGCCTGGCCAGCGGCGGCGGCGGCGGAGTCGGCAATCACGATCGTCACGCTCTCGGCCTCGTTCGTGGCGGCCTCGGCCGTGGCGGCGTCGAGCTCAGTGGCGGAGCCGGGTTCAACCGTCTTCGGCGCGCCGAACACCTTGGCCTCGAACTTGACAACACCATTGGCCTCGGTCGTCTCGACCATCATGCCAACGTTCGCGACGGCGACCTCGCCCGCGAACGAGACGAGGTTCGTGTCGAACGAGATCCAGTCACCGACAGCCTCGAGCGTGAACACCGTACCAGAGGCAACGGGGCGCATCGCCTTGTACTGCGTGTCCTTGACGAGATCGGCATCGGCGACGAACGTCGCAACATTGCCGGAGACCGTGGCATACGTCGCACCGTTCAGAGTACCCATCTCGGCAGGCAAAGCATCGGCCTGGGCGACCGTGCCATCGGAGACGGTCACGACCGAACCAGCGTACGCGATAATCGTACCGAGATGTACCGGGTACTTTGTACCGCTCGCCTGGGACACGACACTACCCTTTGCGATCGTACCGGCGTTTCCACCGCCGGAGATCGTGCAGGCGGTCGTCTGCGAATAGCCGATGAAGCCACCCGCGCCGTTGGCGTTGTTCGGGCAGTCGTCAAGCGTGATCATCATGTCGCCGTAGTTCCAGCAGTTCGTGATCGCAGCGCCTGTAGCAAGACCGACGATACCGCCGATCTTCGGATTGTCGTCAAGACCGCAGACGATGTCGACGAAGTTCGTGCAGTTTTCGAACATCGAGTTAGCCGTGACCTTCACCGCGAGACCACCGCAAGTATGCATAGCAGGCTTGGCGATCGTACCTATCATGCCGGTGGCGACGCAGTTGATGAGCTTTGCGTTCTTCATATTGCCGGCAAAGGCTGCATAACCGTGTTCTGCGGCCTGCGTGTCCTCAAAACCCGCAACATCGATCGTCAGATTCTTGACTGTACCTTCCAGCTGATCGAAGAAGCCACGATACTTCGCGGCGGCGAAGAGCAGATTGGTGATCATGTAGCCATTACCATCGAACGTACCGGCGAAGCACTTTGTGGAATCGTTGTACACGCCGATGCCGTCCCAAGCGCCTGCGCTCGCCATGTCGATGTCGCCGCTCATCTGGAAGAACTTGCCAGAATAGGTGTCGCCACCGGCAACGCCAGTCGCGAGCTCCGTGAGGTGATCGGCGGACGAGATGATGTACGGGTCAAGCTCCGTGCCCGAACCGCCGCCGAACGGACCGGCGGGCGTCGCGCTCTTCGTCACGAGGGTAACGGAGTAGGGGCCGTCACCGTCGAGCGTAAAGAGGTACGCATACACGTTACCTTGGTATGTAAGGGGTTCCATTGTCGCATTGGTGAGAACCGTGTTTTCCCAATCAATCTCATAACCTTCCGCGACAGATGTGGAAGTACCAGCAGCCGGAAGTTCGATCTCAAGGGTATCACCATCCCCCAAACCCTCAAAAACCTTGCTCAAATCGGCACCCGTGAAATCGACAGGATCTTCACTATCATTGAGATACGCATCAAGTGCCAGAATGTTCGAATCCCAGAAGAGCGTGAAATCCACCGCGAGGAAACCGGGCTTCTGCGTGGTGACGACAAAATCGTCAACAGCGCCCGTTCCTTGGAAGCCAACGGCCTGAAGATAGGCGTCGTCTTGCATGGACGGGAGGATCGTATTTGCCTCGAGCGCCGTCTTGGCGTCAGCGTCATCCGTCGCGAGCTGGGTCATATAGTCGGCGGAACCGACATTCTCGTTGAACACGGCAAGCTCGTCATTGATGAACACCTGAAACGCAGGCTGGCCAGTGAGACCTGTGTTGCTGTAGATGTTCCTGATGGCCTTGACCGTCAAACGCACCCATTCGCCAGCCTCGATGCTAATCACACTTGTGTTGGCGAGCGTATAGGTGGCGGAGGTTCTGCCGTACGTGCTGTCTTCGTACGTCAGGTAGCCGGCCTTCACGCAGAGGTTCGTGGCGATGGCCTCTCCCAGCCCGTTCGTCTCGACGCCGAGCCAGATTGCGAGTTTGTTACCGGACTCCACAGACGGAGCCTCTTCGCACGGCGTGAACTGCACGAGCGTGTCGACGAAAAGACCGCTTTCCTGGATTTCCTCGGCAGTGCCAAGCGCAGGGGTCTCGCCCTCCGTGTTGATGACGTTCAGCGAACGGAACAGCGTGCCGCCCTCGGTAGAGAGGGACAGGTACTTGTTGCTGTCCAGTCTCTGGAAGTAGAACGGGATGTCTTCTGGTATCGTCGCACCATTCTCGTAGTTGGTAACGATCGAGTTGTCGTCGCCGCTTGTCCCTTGATAGAGGAAATATGCTTGCGAGGAATTGGCAAGACCTGCGTCATCGTATGTGTTCGTCAACGTGGAACCAAGCGCGTAGTTCTCGAATCCGACGGCATTTACAATCGTTGGATTATCCAACCGTACGGCTGGAGTCCACACTGGCTCGACCGCTCCCTGCACCGCGAACAACGCGAGCGCAGCAAGCGAAGAAGCTAATGTCTTCGTAGTCATTTTTTGCGTCTCCTTTTGCGGCCCCTTCAAGGCGCACGAAAACGGTCGCGCCCCTCTCAAAGGGCCGACTCTCCCGCTTGACGGCTCCAATGATAGCACATATCAGTGCACCGCGCAAGGGGGAAATGAATTTGGGGGGGGGATTTTGGGGATGGGCTATAAGCTAGAAGCCACGCCGTATCCGAAGAGGGCGAAGTCGCCGCGGAGGGGATCGTCGGGGAACACCTCGGCCAAAGTGGCCGTGAGGCGGAGCGCGGCGGACATCGAGGCGCTCGGCCCCGGCAGAAGCCCCAGACGCATGGACTGCCGCACCACATGGACGTCAAGCGGCATCACAAGCGTGCGCCGATCTATGAAATCCGACCAGAGCCCAAGATCCACCGGCGAGCCGCTGCGAACCATCCATCGCAGGAACATGCACACCCGCTTGCAGGCGGACGCGCCGCAGCACGGCACCACCGGCGCCGCGCCGGGAGCGCCGAACCGGCGGCAGATCGCCTTCACGGCGGCAAGGCCGTCGCCGTCCGCCTCGCGGCGCACATATTCGCCGAGTGTGCCGAAGTCGTCGAGAAGCCGACGGTAGTCCGCCAGGAAATCGTGCATGCGCCCTTCGGTGAAGAAGCGGTAGAAGCAACGAGAGGAGCCGCAGCACAAGGAACGAGCGAAGCGGCCCTTGCGCACCCAGGCGTCCACATCGCCGTCGGCGCAGTCCACGATGCGCTGAATCTTGGGAAGGAAGAGTCTGCGGCTGCCGAAGCTCAGACATGAAGCGACGAACGCAGTGGCCTCGCGGTTGGCGTCGCCGTTCACCTGATGCATGAAGCGAGAGGGATCGCCTTCTAGGAAGGCAGACGTCTCGTAGCGCGCGGCGTAGCGGCGAAGAAGGCGACGGACATCGGGCGGGAGTCTATTTGCTGAACATGAACTCAACAACATCTCCATCCTGCATCTCGTAGTCCTTGCCCTCGGGGCGAAGAGCGCCGGCGGCGCGCGCGCCGGATTCGCCGCCGTGCTTCACGTAGTCGGCGTAGGAGATCACCTGGGCGCGTATGAAGCCCTTCTCGAAGTCGGTATGGATCACGCCGGCGCACTGAGGGGCCTTCCATCCGCGGCGGAAGGTCCAGGCGCGCACCTCCTTGGGTCCGGCGGTGAGGAAGCTCGCGAGGCCGAGAGTGCGGTAGGCGAGCGCTATAGTGCGGTCAAGAGACGATTCGGAGAGTCCGTAGCTGGAGAGGAACTCGCGGGCCTCGTCGTCGGAGAGGCCGGCGAGGTCGGCCTCCATCTGCGCGCAGACCACGACGAGGGCGCAGCCCTGTCCGTCGGCGTACGCCTTGAGGGCGGCGACGTGCGGATTGGACTCGCCGGAGACGTCGTCGTCGGAGACGTTGGCGCAGTAGATGACGGGCTTGTCGGTGAGGAAATGTAGATCGCGCAGGACGGGAAGAATGGGGTCGCCCTCGGCGCGAGGGAAGGAGCGGACGGGGCGGCCCTCCTCGAGATGCTTCATCAGAGCGGTCATGGCGTCGGCCTCGGGACGCTTCTTGGGATCGGCCTTGGCCTCTTTGGCAACGCGCTCGAGCTTCTTCTGGAGCTGTTCGAGGTCGGCGAGCACGAGCTCGGTCTCGATCACCTCGGCGTCGTCGACGGGCGAGATGGGGGCGGACTTGCTGCCGCCCTCCTGGACGTGGATGATGTCGTCATTCTCGAAGCACCGGACGACGTGCAGTATCGCGTCGCACTCGCGGATGTTGGCGAGGAACTTGTTGCCGAGGCCCTCGCCCTTGGAGGCGCCTTTCACAAGACCGGCGATGTCGGTGAACTCAACGGTGGCGCGGATTATCTGCTGGGGGTGGGCGATCTCGGCGAGCTTTTCGAGGCGGTCGTCGCGCACCTCAACGATGGCGGAGTTCGGCTCGATCGTGCAGAACGGATAGTTCTCGGCGGCGGCCTGCTGCTTCTTCGTGAGAGCGTTGAAGAGCGTCGATTTGCCGACATTGGGAAGACCGACGATACCTACAGAGAGTGACATTTGCTGATTTCCTGTTGATTGTGGGTGTAGTGGGAGGGGTAGGACGAGTAGGAGGATAGGACGAGTAGGAAAATAGGACGAGTAGGAGGATGAGAACAATTATTCGCGGCCGCGGCGGATCTCGGCGTCGTCCTCGTCGCCGCCGTAAGGAGGAGGGGAGACACGCGCGGAGAAATCCCAGTGCGCGCCCCAGGACTCTTCAATGAGGGTCTGCTGGTATTCGCGCCATCCCTCGTTCCAGATCATCCACGCGATCAGAATGCGCATGAAGATATTGCCGCCGATGGGGATTATCCAAATATGCGTCACGCCGAGCATGGGACCGAAGACGAGAAGCCCGGCGCACACGCGGCCCACGACCATTGCAAGCCACGTGGCCTTGGAGCGGGTGGTGAACGCGCGGGCGGCGCTTCGGAAGATGCGTCCGCCGTCCATCGGGAATCCCGGCAGCAGGTTGAACGCTCCAAGCGAGAAGTTCACGATTGCCGCGATGACGAGCGCCGCCTTCGTGAACTCAACCGGGCAGAACATCGCGCCAACATAGAATCCCACGCCCAAGATGAAGCTCACGGCCGGCCCCGCCGCCGCCGTGAGGAACTCCTGCCACGCCTTGCGCGGCATCCGCTCCAGACTGGCGCAGCCGCCGATGAGCATCAAAGTGATGTCGCGTGTGCGGATGCCAAACGCGCGGGCGGTGAGCGAGTGGCCAAGTTCGTGCAGGACGATCGAGAGCAGCAGCAGCATCGCAGCCGCCACATCGAGCGCGAGCGATCCTGTCATCCCCAGGAAGAAGAAGAGCAGGATCGCCGTGGAAATGTCCAGGTAGACCGGTATCCCGAATGCGTTGCAGATATGGAACTTGCGCGGGAACATTTACTTGAGATGCATTTCCTTGATCTTGATGTTGCGGAAGGAGACGGTGGAGTCGCCGTGGTCCTGTATCTTGATGCGGCCGACAGGCAGCTCGCCCCAGGGGCCGTCCTTCTGGTTCTTGATGTACTTGGAGTTCGCCACGGCCTTGCGGAACTCCTCGGAGCCGCGGTTGTACTCAAGCACCTTCTTGCCGTTGAGCCAGTGTTGGACCATGTTCTTCTTCGCGACGATCATGGCGGTGTTCCACTCGCCGAGGGGTTTGAGGAGGCTCTCGGCGTTGGCGGCCTTGAGCTCGTAGAGCGAGGCCACGCGGTGGCTGCCCTTGGCGCCCTTCTCGTTCTTGGGGGTGTGGTCCGGGTGGGCGGAGTCGAGGATCTGGTATTCAAGGCAGGTGTTCTCGTTCCAGCCGTTGCGGTAGAAGTACTTGATGCCGCTGTTGGCGGCCTTGGTGAGCTTGAAGTCGAGCTTGAAGATGAAGTCCTTGTACTCCTTCTCGGTGGCGATGTCGCCGCCGCCGCCGAGCTTGGCCTGCTCGGGCGGGAGCTTCTGCCACTTGCCGTTCTCGTCGATGTAGCTTCTGGGCAGGACGGTCAGGACACCGTCCTTGATCGTCCAGCCGTGGTCGGGGGCGGTTTTGCAGCCGCTCTTCTCGCTGACCCAACCGTTGAGGGTCTTGCCGTCCCAGAGGAGCGTCCAGCCGTCTTCGATCTCGTACTTTGAAAGCGTGTTGGGGGGAGTGTAGCAGGAGCAGGGCGTGGCGCAGGTGCAGGAGTCGCAGCCGCATTTACGGGCCTTCTTGGGTTTGTCGGTGGTGGAGCAGCCCACAATGGCCGCCATGCCCGCGAGGGCGAGGATCTTGATGTTCATTGGCTTTTCTCTTTCCTTTTTTCAGTCGTCCGCCTGATTGCACAGGCGCGGGAGATTATAGCAGAATCCGATGGTGTTAGCAAGATGGAGCTAGTGCCTGGGGGCTCATCAGAATATCTCCTGTTCGCAATCCACTAGAAACCCACCTCCGCCAAGGTTATGGCAGACAAACCAGAAACTAGAAACCAGAAACCAGGCACTAGGCACTAGGCACCCGCCTTCGCCAAGGCTACGGCGGACAAGTCGGCGGACAAGCTAGAAACTCTAAGCTCCAAGCTCCAAGCTCTAAGCGCCGTCCCGTGTGTAGTGCATGTGCGTCCGATTTCCGGCGCTCAAGGGCTCGTGCGAAAACGCGCGTTGCGGCTTGCGTCACGGGGGTTCGGCAATCACGAGATTGCCGTCACCCCCGGCCGCTGCGCCGTCCGCGCGTTTTCGTCCGGCCCTTTCGCTTGTTTCCGGAAATCGGCCGCGCTTCACGGCGGGCCCTCGGTTGTCGGAGCGGTCGTCTCGATCCGGCACCGGCGGAGAGCGCTGGTCGCCGTGGTGCGCGTGGCTGGCGTCTGCGGCGCGGATGCGGCGCGATGCTGTCGTCTCGCGCCGCCCCGCATCCACACCCGCCTCGCCCCGCGCCCCACGGTGGCGTTCTCCGCCTAGCCAGCTCTCGCCTCCCGCCCCTCCGCCCTCAATCTCCGGCCCACTCGCGTTAATCGCGGAGGAATGCGCTCTCCACTCCTATCTATTGTCCTACTCGTCCTATTCCCCTACTCGTCCTAAAACACCGAAAATCAACTACATGTCCCATCAGCAACTAGAAACCAGAAACCCGCCTTCGCCAAGGCTACGGCGGACAAGTCGGCGGACAAGTCTGTGGACTAGTCGGTGGGTAAGTCGGCAGGTAAACCAGAAGCCAGAAACTAGAAACCAGAAACCCGCCTTCGCCAAGGCTATGGCGGGCAAGCCAGAAACAATCCAACCACCTGCGGGCCACAGCATGAGGGAGGAGGAACGGGAGGCGAGCGCCGGCAAGGCGGGTGGGCGCCGCCGCGATCCGGACGGGGCGGCGGATGCGGATGCGGGGCGGCGCGAGACGACAGCATCGCGCCGCCTACGCGCCGCAGACGCCCATCCGGACGGACCGCGGCGACAAGCGCTCTCCCGCCGGTGCCGAAGCGAGCCCTCCCGAGACGACGACCGAGGGCCCGCCCGTGGAACGCGGCCGATTTCCGGGAACAAGCGAGGCGGCCGGCGCAGGGCGCGCGGACGGCGAAGCGGCCGGGGGTGAAGGCAATCCGGCGATTGCCGAACCCCCGCGACGCGAGACGCAACGCGCGCCCTCCACCGCGCCGCCGAGCGCCGGAAATCGGACGCAGATGCACTACGCACGGGACGGAGCTTAGAGCTTAGAGCTTGGAGCTTAGAGTTTCTAGCTTACACACCGACTTGTCCGCCGACTTGTCCGCCGTAGCCTTGGCGAAGGCGGAAGCCTTGGCGAAGGCGGAAGCCTAGTGCAAAGGGGAAAGGGCAGGACGAGGAGGAGACAACAACAGGACGCGGGTTGATGCGCCCGCGTCCTGCTGTTCTTGGGATTCCGGTTGTCCCGGGACCGCACTTTGTCACTCGGCGCTCGGACGGACCTTGCCTTCCTTGATGCGCTTCTGCACGACCTCCTCGGCGATGGCCTTCGGAACGGCCTCGTACTGCTTGAAGATCATCGTGAAGGTGCCGCGGCCCTGCGTGACGGTGCGGATGGCGTTGGAGTAGCCGAACATCTCGCCCAGCGGGACGGTCGCCTTGATGAGCTTCACGCCCGCACGCTCCTCCATGCCCTCCACGCGGCCGCGCCGCTGGTTGATGGAGCCGTTCGCGGCGCCCATGTAGGTCTCGGGCACGGCGACCTCGACGTCCATCATTGGCTCGAGCAGCTGCGGCTTGGCCTTGAGGAAGGCCTGCTTGAAGCACTGCATGGCACAGGTGACGAACGCGAATTCGTTCGAGTCGACCTCGTGGTAGGAGCCGAAGTAGACGGTCGCCTTGACGTCCACCACCGGGAAGCCCGCGAGCGGACCGGCCTCGAGCGCCTTCCTGACGCCCTTCTCCACCGCCGGGATGTACTCGGTGGGGATCACGCCGCCCTTGATCTCGTTGACGAACTCGAAGCCCTTGCCGGGCTCCTGCGGCTCGAGCCGGAGGCAGACATGTGCGTACTGGCCGCGGCCACCGGACTGCTTGACGTGCTTGTACTCGTTCTCGACCTTCGTCTGGATCGTCTCGCGGTACGCGACCTGGGGCGCGCCCACGTCGCACGCGACGTTGAACTCGCGCTTCAGACGGTCGACGATGACTTCGAGGTAGAGCTCGCCCATGCCGGCGATGATCGTCTCGGAGGTCTCCTGGTCGAAGGTGACGACGAACGTGGGGTCTTCCATCGCAAGCGCGTGAAGCGCGACGCCAAGCTTCTCGTTGTCCTGGCGGGACTGCGGCTTGACGGCGACGGAGATCACGGGCGCGGGGAAGTCGATCGACTCGAGCGTGATCGGGTGGTCGGGATCGCAGAGCGTGTCGCCCGTGCGGGTCTGGGTGAGGCCCACACACGCGACGATGTCGCCGGCGTGCGCCTCGTCGAGCGCCTCCTGCTTGTTGGCGTGCATGCGGAAGAGGCGGGAGATGCGCTGCTCCTGGTTGATCGTGGAGTCGAGCAGCTCGGCGCCGAGCTTGAGCGTACCGGAGTAGACGCGCACGAAGGTGATCTTGCCCATCGCCTTGTCGGACATGATCTTGAACGCGAGGCCGCAGAACGGCTCGTTGTCGCTGGGCTCGCGCTTCTGGGACGGGTCGTCGGCCGAGACGGCCGCGCCGGCGTCGATCGGGGACGGCAGGTAGTCGCACACGCCGTCGAGCAGCTGCTGCACGCCCTTGTCCTTGAACGCGCTGCCGCAGAAGGCGGGCGTGATCGTGCGGGCCATGCAGCCCTTGCGCAGAGCCCTCTTGATCTCCTCGTTGGTGAGCTCTTCGCCTTCGAGGTACTTCATCATCAGTTCGTCGTCCTGCTCGGCGGCGGACTCCATCATCTTGTGGCGGTACTCCTTGGCCTTCTCGACGAGGTCGGCGGGGATCTCCTCCTCCGTGACGGTCTTGCCGAGGGTCTTCATGTCGTAGCGGAGGGCCTTCATCTTGATGAGGTCGACGATGCCGTCGAACGTCTCGCCGGCGCCGATCGGAATGACCACCGGCACGGGGTTCGCGCCGAGCTGGTTCTTCATCTGGTCCATCACGTTGTAGAAGTTGGCGCCGATGCGGTCCATCTTGTTGACGAACGCGATCTTGGGGACCTTGTACTTCTCGCTCTGGCGCCACACCTGCTCGGACTGGGGCTGGACGCCGCCCACGGCGCAGTAGAGGGCCACGGCGCCGTCGAGGACGCGCAGCGAGCGCTCCACCTCGGCCGTGAAGTCCACGTGTCCGGGGGTGTCGATCAGCGACAGGCGGTAGTCGCCCCACGAGACGCATGTGGCGGCCGACTGGATCGTGATGCCGCGCTCCTGCTCCTGGACCATGAAGTCCATCGTAGCGGCGCCGTCATGCACTTCGCCGATCTTGTAGTTCTTGCCCGAATAGTAGAGGATGCGCTCGGAGGTCGTCGTCTTGCCTCCGTCGATGTGGGCCATGATGCCGAAGTTCCGCACCCTTTCAAGCGGGAAAGGTTTCGCTGCCATTTGTTTATTCTCCTGTTGTTCGCAAAAAAGAGGGGGATATTTTACCATTCCCCCAATTGGGGCGCAAGGGGGAAAAGTGATTCATTTCTGGACGGGGCGCATCTGCGTAATTCACCCGAGCTGTGCCGCTGCGATCATGCGGCAGGGCGGTAGAGGTACTTGATTTCGTCGTTCGTGTACCAGACGTATGCTTCAAGGAAGGACGCGAAGCCGCCCTTTG
>Ga0265298_10000328_pt1 | contig 72022 bp, 55 predicted proteins | sample AusTroGonzalo_MG_3_FD_193486 | JGI IMG/M metagenome (GOLD analysis project Ga0265298, IMG submission 193486) | Bovine rumen microbial communities from tropical cattle in Woodstock, Queensland, Australia - Gonzalo_01 | ecosystem: Host-associated > Mammals > Digestive system > Stomach > Rumen ... | reverse complement strand
TAGTGCAGTCCGACACCGTAGCTTCTGGCGAAAAGACGAAGGCCCCCTTCAAACCCATCCTCGGCATCAGTACCAACCTGGTATACGATGCCACTTTCATCCCTCATTACGGCTTCACCTCGGTGCCGAGCTTCAGCGTGGAATACTATCCCGACAAGGGGCACTGGACCTTCGGAGCCGACGTGGACTGGTCGCACTGGCTGCACTACAAAGACCATCGGTTCAACCAGATCCACAATGTCACATTCAACACCCGGCGCTATTTCAAGTCCGGCGAGGAGCGTTTCCGGGGGGCATACCTTCTCGGGAACGTCAATCTTGTGCAATACGGTCTGGGCTGGAATGAAAAAGGCTGGGAAGGCGAAGGAAGCGGAATTTCTGCGGGCATAGGCAACAAATGGACCTTCGCGCGCATCTACATAGACGTAGGCGCGTGCGTAGGATTTTTCTACTCACGCTACGACCCGTATGTTTGGGGAAACGATATTACACGCTGGTACTATTATGACTACGACGGTGATCCGGATCAATTCATAAAGCGCAGTAAGGCACTCTTCTGGTTTGGACCCACCAGGCTGTACATTTCGGTAGGCGTAGACCTGTTCAACCGCAACCGACGCGTAAGATAGGATGAAAGGAAAGAAGTTCATATTGGTTTTCGCGGCTGTCGCAATACTTGCGGCAGGGTGCACCATTGAACCTCTTCTGCACCTGAGGCAGGCCATCAGGGTAATAGTAAAAGTACTCTGGAAAGTTGAGGTATATCCCGATGGCATCAAACCAAGCGGTGTAACCCTGTTCCTCTTCCGTGACGGAAGCTATTATAAAAAGCACTCAACTTCAAGCGTGGATTCATGCCTGTTGCGGCTTGAGCCCGGCAGATACTGGCTCTACATGATTTCGCAGGGGCCGGATGAATTCGGAAATCTCGAGTTTTTTGATACGGACGACGCCGACAACGCCAGGGTTCAGCTGGTCCAGACATCGACCAAATGGTACACTCGTGCCGACGGGCCGGTTCTCGCCGGCAACCCCGAACCCATGAGCGTCGGAAAGTCGGAGAACTTCGAGATAACCGCAGAGTTGATTGAGGAGTTCATGAAAAACATCGCCGAAAACGGAGAGGCGAGTGAAGATGTGCTGACTCGTTACTACACGATAAGGGTGCCGGTGAATCCAAGAAACATCGTATCGCAGTATTGGGTTACCATTTATTCCGACAATGCAGACTTGCTGAGAGGGGTTCGCGCCAGCACTACGGGTATGGCCCGGAGCTACTTCCTCAACAAAGACATTACCGGCGACGATGAGTGTGTACAGATTATCAGCGACTGGGAACTGACAATCGATGATCCCATCAGCCGCGTAGGCCATCTGGACGGATATGTTACGACCTTCGGTTTCCCCCGCGGGGAATTGCCGGGGCCTGACCGTGATCCGGAGTTGAACGTTTCCACACTCCTCGCCGACAATATCACCAAGGAAAACTACGTGTTCTTCGTCGGCAACAAGATTACCCTGGAGAAGCCCCCCGAGGGTTTCCGGCACCTATACAGGCTGGTACTTGGAAGCGTAGAAGCTCCGGTGATGCACCCTCCCGATGTCCGGCCGGTCGATGATGCAAGCGGACTCAACGCCAATGTCGATGAATGGGGTCCCGGCGAAGATGTAGAATTTGATTTATAATGTTTACAACAATAACTCTTTTATTATTAACTTTTTAACATTTTTCATCATGAAAAAATCATTATTTTTCGCTGCAGTTGCAGCAATCGTTCTTGCCTCATGCGCCAAGACGGTAGATTTCTCCAAGAGCACCGGACAGGGCAGCCCTGTTTCGTTCGGTGTGTACGTACCTCAGACCAAGGCCGGTGCCGCAGGTCAGACCACTACGACCAGCATACAGCGTTCGGAAGCCAGTGGCGGCGGATTCGGTGTATTTGCCTATTACACAAACGATGGTGCCTATTCAGCCTCTGCCACTCCTAACTTCATGTACAACCAGGGCGTGTTCTACAACACTTCCAAATGGGAATACACTCCTGTAAAGTACTGGCCCAACGAGTATGGCTCCGGTGCACACAGCGCAAGCACGGACAAGGTCAGCTTCTTTGCTTATGCTCCTTACGTAGCAACCGCGTCCGGTTCCTATGGCATTACTGCTTTCGCTCCTGCGAACAATGCTGCCGGCGACCCGACCGTTACCTATGTAATCGATCCCACTCCTTCTACTGCCGTCGACCTTTGCTGGGCCGTTAACGAGAGCACCGGCCTGCCCTGGCTCGATCAGACCAAGCAGACCACTTCCGGAACCATCGCCTTCCAGTTCAAGCACGCCCTGGCACGTTTCAATGTAAACGTTCGCGGTTTCTTCGATGCAGTACGCGCTTCTGACGGCGAAATCAGCACCGCTGATGTAACCGACAGCACCAAGATTACAATCGAGAAGATCGAGATCAAGGGTACATTCGCACCCTCCGGCGTCCTGAACCTCAACAACACCTCCGCCAACACGGCCCTCTGGACTCCCGCAACGGCTGCCGAGACCACTCTCACCATTCCCAATGCCGACATCGCTGCAAGCCTGAAGGCTACCGTTGATGGTGAAACAGCCTTCCCGTCCATCACCGGTGTAACCAAGACCAATGTCAACGTGTTCACCGGTGCCGCTCCTGCCAAGACAGACGCCACCTATTACACATTCATTCCTACCGCGACCTCTACTACGCTTAACGTGAAGGTTACCTACTATGTAACCACAAAGGACAGCAAGCTTAACGGTGGAATCAGCTGCGTTAAGAATGTCATCGACAAGGACATCACCTTTGCTTCCGGGTTCACCTGCGGTCTGAATTACAATCTGAACGTCGTTCTCGGTATGACCACTGTCAAACTCGAGGCTACCGTCGCCGACTGGGCGGATCCTTCCAATGTTGATATCGATCTCCCTGTAAATCTTTCATAAACTCTTTGCCCAAGCGGGCCTGACCGCCCGCCTGGGTCCTGAAAAATGACAAGAAGACGCAACATATGGCTTTGGGCCCTTGCCCTGACGGCGACTGCCATCCTTGGCGTATCCTGCACGAAGATGCCGGACTACGACGAGGATGACGAAGGCTGGACGATGCTGAGCAGTAACGTCCCTGTTGCCTTCGGCACTAATCTTTCCGCCCCCGCCACGAAGACCGCGCTGCCCGCCGGCACCCACTTCGGCGTCTTCGCTTACTACACCCGGACAAGCAACTGGAACTCCGTCAAGAACTCCACCGCCCCCAACTTCATGTACAATCAGGAGGTGGTCTTCGACGGAACGTCCTGCGCCTATTCTCCCATCAAGTACTGGCCCAACAACACCAACGAAAAGATTACCTTCTGGGCATACTGTCCGTATTCGGCGAACCCAGTTATCTTCAAGCAGGGAACAAACACCGATTTCAACAATGCCACCAAAAACATCCCTGATATCCGGTTTACCGTAACGGACGGACAGACCGATTTCATGATCTCCGATGTGGCGGCCAACAAGACGAAACCGGCTTCGGCCACTCCTGTAGAGCTCACATTCAAACACACCCTGTCGAAGTTGTCCTTCTACGTAAAAAAAGTGGATCCCATCGCCAAGTACACCGTAAAACTCAAAAACATCAGGGTTGATGGAATCTATCTTACCGCTGTTCACAGGAGCAGCGGCTGGGCGAATTGGGCGTCTCCACGCGGATCGGTCTCCGTGTTTGCTCCTGCCGATGCCTCGGGATATTCGGTCCTCGCAACTTCGTATCCGGCCGCCGGGTCCCCCCAGGGCGCAACGATGCTTCTGCCCCAGAGCCTCGATTACGAATATGCAATGCTCCATATTGAGTACACCATCGATTTCGAAGGCCTGCTCCATACCAGGACCATGATTAGCAATATCCCTCTCAGCCTGCTCTTTGAAGACCTGGATCCTGTCGCATGGGGCGAGGGTAAGGAATACAATGTCTCTCTCAGCATTACACCGGACGACCCTATCGAGTTCTCGGTTACATGGTCGAACTGGGGTACGGTCCATAATAACCATATATCGAATTAGGAATGAAACTGCGACTGTCCATAATAGCAATTGCCGCTCTCGCACTTCTTTTTGGGTGCGGGAAGGACAGGCCGTCTCCGGCGGATGAGCAGCGCAGGCCCATTCTGTTCTCCGCGTCGTCGGGGGTAAAGACCAAGACCTATGATCCTTCCGATATCACCAGGCCCAACGACCCCAGAACACTTATCGATGTAGGCAATGCGGTCAGCGTTTTCGGAGTGTGGCGTGCCACTATCGGTGACGATTCCATCTACGAAACGCTGTTTTACAACCGGCGTCTCCGCTGTAATAATGTTTATCTTGACGATCCGCTGGATCCTCTGTCATTCGACCCGGAAGACCAGAACAGCAGCGTATGGGACTATGACCCGTTGGAGTACTGGAAGAACACCGGGGACTACTGCTTTACCGCGGTTTCGCCGTACACGACCAACGATGCATCGATCAACAGTGCATACGAGCTCAAGATCGCATACAGGGCGGGATCCAATCAAGACCTGATGGTGGCGAGGGCCTATCGTGCCGAGCCTGCAGGCGGAAAAGACCGTGTAGAATTGAACTTCAAGCACGTCACGTCCGCCGTCCGCTTCCTCTTTGGAACAGCCTCGGATGCGGGAGACAAATTCAAGCTGACTTCTTTCCGCCTGGAGAATCTGTCGCCGCGCGGAACCCTTACGATCGACAGCCGCCTGAGTTCTCCGATCGACTTCAGCCCCGGAGGACCGGACGATCCCCTGAACTGGTCTGCGGGCGCAATCGGCGTGCTGGGAACCCTGTTCGAATGGTCGGCCGACGCAAGCGATCCCGAGAAGACGATTACCTATCCCGCCGACCCGGATTCCCCGGACGGCTACGCCCAGATGGGATGGTACTATATGGTGCCCCATACGCTTAATGCCGGTGCATCGGTGGTCTTTTCGGTTTCCTACGACGGACAGACTCCGGTGGAGACTACGCTCAACATATCCGACTGCGAGCTCCCGGCCGGGGCGGACGTATGGCAGCCCAACCATGTGTACAATTACTTCATCACCGTCAGCCAGAGCGGTGCCGATATCGAAGTGAAAGCCACTCCATGGGACGAAGTCAGCATTACAACGGACCCGATAACTTTTGAAGGATAGGATGAGAAAGCTTAGACACATACTGGTTCTGATAGCGATCCTCTCTGCTGCTCTGGCATGCAGAAAGGAATACGAGCCTGAAGAAACCCTGAGGGGGAAATGCAGCGCCGTTTTCACGCTGTCCGGCCGGGATGCGGTTTCACTCAAGACCAGGACCGATGCCGATGACCTGTTGGACGGTCTGCGTTTCGAAAACGTCCTTGTAATTCTGGTAGACAATTAGAACAACGTGGTTGGAAACGTTTATAAGGAGTATTTGTCGTCGCGGACTGTCGATACCGTCCGCTTCGATCATCTGAATCCAGGCAACTATACAGCCTACGCCTATGCGAATATCGATGCCGAGGCCTGGCAGAAGAGCGGAGAGGAGATCTCTGATTCCGCTCAGGAAAAGGGAAAGGCGTCCGGAGATTTCAGCTCATTCCTTGAACGCGAGCTGAAGGCCGCGAACCCCGTTACCCCGTCTGCGGCGGGAGAGAGTTCCATGCTGCTTACCGGAAATGCCGCGGTACCCGTAGGGCTCTCGGTGGAAACCCACACCGTCTACCTCAAGAGGCCGGTCGTCCGCCTCAGGGTATACATCAACAACACCACGCCCTATCCTGTCCGGCTGGATGACCTCCGTTTCAGCCACTTCAACGCCGACAGGGCATATCTGATCGGCAAAAGCGACGATTCGGGCATACCTTCCATCCCGGCAGGAGTGAATTACGGACCCCTGCCCGCTTATCCGATCCTTTCAGCTTCGCCCGAAACTGCACCTCAGTATGGCGCTTCCGGTTATGAGGAAGAGTATCTGGTCTATGAAACCCTGCTTTATGAGAACGCCTCTACAAGTCCGTATAAGGTGTTCGCGACCCTTACGCTCGATCCTTCCGGCCTCAATCAGCAGATGTCGTTGGGCCAGAGGGATTTTGGACCGATCGATTTAACCACGCTTTCCAATATGGACAAAGGCGAGCAGGTTGACGTCCTGGTCATCAATCCCCGAAAGCAGACCCGCTCCGCCAGGCTTTACTACGGAGTCAGCGCTGAAGACTTTTACGCATGGGAGAGTTGCGGATATGACAGTTACACAAAACTGGTGAACCGCGTTCAGGCCATTTACAATGAATCCTCTTCCCATACCTACGCCGATTACAGCTACACCGGCGCAGGCAGTAACAATTCCGGATTGGCCGGATGGACCGGCCTTGCGGCAGATGCCCCGCTCGGCCCTGCTCCGAACGGACCCACCGTTACCTTCGATTACACGGGAGCCAACAGCGGTAATCCCAAAAAATACTTCCGTACGCTTACAAGGGGCGACGACTGGCTGTTTTCAATAGCAGGACTCTCCTCTTCCGCCACAAGCCTTACCGGAATGAAAATCGAGCAGGGGTCAAAGACCGACAATAACCGGTTTGCTACCGACCTGGACGGCAAACTACTCATTAATTTCAAACAAAACAGTTCCGGGAAGTATCTGAAATCCGACTGTATGTACAGCGAGTCCAATGTGAACAACGCGAAAAAGACCAAACTTGTCTGGGACACCGCGAAAAATCAGGACCACCAGTTCATCCTTTTCGGAAAATACTGCGCCGGAGGTCTCCTGAAGCGGATTCTCAAGGAAACCAACAAGGAGGTTCCCCTCAACTATATGTCCAGGAACGAGGATATCAAACTGGTTATAAATGTATTCTACGCCGATCAGGAGGGTACCCTTGACTTCGACGTCGACAACAGCACATGGACGACTCCGGCGGTATCGTCGCACACATTCAATTGATTCCCATTATGAAACGGCATATACTCAATATCATCCTTCCCTTACTGTTCATCACGGCCACAGTCCTCTCCGGAGGCTGCGTCCGGGAGATGAACGAACGTACCCTTGAGGGAGAGGGGGAGGTTGTCGACCTTGCCATTCCCTTCGGTGCGCCGAAGGGGACGGGTGTTACGGTTTCCACCAGATCGGCACTTTTGCTGGCGGACGAGACCCATGTGTTCAACCTGTATCTTCTCATATTCGACGGCTCCGGCGACAGCAGCAAAAAGATATATGGCCACTATTTCGACGGAAACAACCTGGAAGCGGACAGCGAGCATAACTGGTGGGAAGTGAACAATCTGACTTCTTCCAGCGCTCCCGGCACTACCACTACCGGCACCCTGCATATCAGGACCGCAAAGAAGGGAGGCTGTACCGTGGTCGCCGTGGCCAACATGAACCCTGACGACCTGGACGTTTCGCCCGGAGTCCTTTCGACGGTCAGGACTTATGGAGATCTCAGGAATGTGGTCGCGACTCAGGTCCGAAGCGAGATTGCGGCCAATTCGGGATATTTTCTGATGACGGGACTTCTCTCCGGAGTTGACATACTGGGTAATACGTCGGATCCGAATGATATCAGCCAGAATACCCTTCACCTCAGGCGCCTCTATGCCAAGGTGTCTTTCGAGGTCCAGGTCGGTACTGCCGGAGCAGCCGCAGGTGTCCGCAAGTTCGTTCCCGACAAGTGGTACGTGGTTAATGTGCCCAGCTGTTCCTACCTTATGGAAAGGAGTACGTCGGGCTCGCTGACGCCCTACGATGCCGCCCAGACCCTGGATCCGGTATCTTCGTCAAGCCAGTTCTTTTCCACACCTGAACTTGGTTTCGAAACGGAGACGCTTGCCAAAGATCCGGCCAATCCTTCGAATTACGTCTACTATAGCGATGGCATCAGCAAGGCTTCGTGTTATGGATTCTCCTTTTACATGATGGAAAACCGGAAGGCCCCCTATGCGCGTTCAGGAGACACCCTCCCTTCTCCTTTCACTTATGCGGACAGGGAAAGGGAAATAAAGGATGGTTCCGGCCATAATCAGGGCTTCCGCTATGCTGACGATCGTTCCACGTACGTAGTGATGACCGGAAAAATCGTGATGGGAGTCACTTCCGGCTCGAATGCCAACGCCACGCTGGACGCCAATGTGAAGTACAAGATCCATCTGGGTAATTTCGCCTCCGACAATGCAGACTTCGATGTTCTCCGCAATCACAATTATACATACAAGATTTATGTCAATGGTTCCGATGATATAAAAACCGAAGTGTTGCTCGGGACGGAAAATGAACCCGGCGCCACCGGGCGGGTGGTAGTCGCGGAAGAGGATATCTTCGACAGTGACTGCCACTACAGCACGCAGGTGATCTCCTTCCACGCCGGTCTTATCAACCCCGGCCAGATCAGCTGGTACGTGGAAACTCCTTTCAATCCGGAGGGTGCCGGCCCGGACGACGGGCTGGAACTCAGCGACATCGACTACAAGTGGGTAGAGTTTCATGTAAATAGTATGGGAGGTGACGGCAAGTATTCGGAAAAACGGGTGCGATACGAGCCTCATGACTGGGAGAAATACGATGAACTCGGAATAGCTCCCGGAACGAAGGGCCACACGATGTACGTGAACGAACTCGTAGAATACCTCAAACATCAGAAAAGCCAGTATGACCTGCATGAGGCCGATCCGTCGCTTCCCAAGAGCGATTTCGACAACGACTCGGACCCGAAGATTTTGGTAACCGCCTTCGTTAACGAGTATTACTACGAAGAGCACCCGACCAAGGGCGGATACGACCCCACACTTTGGAAATTGGTTGTGAACCATCCGATGCGGCGCATGCACATCCTGGCCTCTTCCGCCTGGTCTGCCGACGGTGAAAGCAATATGATAGGCGCATCCTTTACCCTGCAGCAACGCTCTATCCAGAGTATTTACGCCGTACATGAAGTAGCGGACCTCCAGTCCGCCTGGGGCATGGAATTTACGGATGACGAGATGGAAACCGGCGCCGCCACCTACTGGAAGAATACCAGTTTTGAAGACTGCGGCAATACCAGTACGACCAACGGAAGGATAAATTCCCTGAAACTGTGGGGCATACTGAATCCGGACGGAAGCGAAAAAATCGGAACGGTTCCCCGCTGGGACGATTATCTCGAACTCGAGGGGACCAATGAAACGCCTCATCTGCTTTCCGGTTATGATTACCTGCGTTACAGCTGCCTTTCACGAAATCGCGACAATGACGGTGACGGGTTCATAGATCCGGAAGAGATACGCTGGTATATGGCATCCGACGTGCAGTTGATCGGCGTGTTCATGGGTTCTTACGGCATCGAAGGAGATGCCCGACTGTATCAGAGAAATGCATCGGATCAGGCCAGTACCACGAATGAGACCTGGCGCCAGCATATCATCTCCAGCAACCGCTATGCATTCAATTACGGAACGCCCCCTGACGACGCCGGCAACAGCAACAAATACCCGCGCGTAATCTGGGCGGAAGAAGGCGTGAACGGCAGTAACCTGAGTTATACCGGAAGCGACAGGACCATCAAATTCAGCACCCGCTGTGTCCGCAACCTCGGTTATTATGTGGATGGAGGTCAAAGAAAAGACATTACCCTGGCCGAGGCGACGGTGGAGCCCAACCCATACGTGGTCATGACGCGCAAGCACCTGAATGAGGACGGCACTGTAACCAGCCCATATACAGGCGCATACGATACCAGAACCTTCCACGAGTTTGACTGTTCCCATATCAACCTGACATCTCTTCGCGAGCCGGTAGACCACGAACTCATCGGTCATGACGAGAACAGCAAGATGGCCTGCCTGTCCAGCAAGTTCGAAACGGCGCCCTATATCAATCTGGTCAATCTCAGCAAAAATTATTTATTTAACGGAAAGACCTACGATCTGCAGCAACTTTCCCAGCTGAACAGCTATCTGGACGATTCTTTCGGCGGGCTGGATACCGGTTTCAGCCCGTGCCCGGCAGGCTACAGGCTTCCCAATGTCCGTGAAATGTCCATCCTTTGGAATGTCCTGTCTCCGCTCACGACAGGCGATACAAGTTACCTCCAGGCGGACAATACCACTATGCCCTGCCGCACCCACTGGTCCAAGGGAAATCAGGGCAGCAATAAAGTCAACCGTTGGGGATGGGGCATGAATGCCCAGCACCTGCTGATGGCCAGCAACGGCAACAAAGGCAACTATCCCCGCTGCGTTCGCGACATTCCGCAATAGTGCCGTATAACTCTGAAGACAATGAAAAAGACAGTAATATTTATGGTCATTGTCGCCCTGCTTCTTGCGGTGGCGGGAACGATTGCCGTGTTCTGCCAGAAGGGTGACAACAGGTATCCCTGCACGTGGACTGTGAGCGAAAGCATGTAGGGAGCGGCGGCCGGCTATTTGCCTTTTGTTGTCAAAATGATATACGTAAGAATATGAAAAAACTGCTGTTTGCACTTGCGGCGCTCGTGTTGGTGACCTCCTGTGAGGGAGTGATAACCGATCTCCAGAACCCGGCTTCATCCGTGACGGTTGATGCTGACAAGATATCCGCTGTAAGCGCGGTTCTGCATGGGAAGGCTTTACTGGACGGTGCAAGTGGTATTGTCGAGTATGGTTTTGCCTATTCCACATCTGCTGCCGGGATGGTGGCGAGTCCCATACTGCTCAAATCAGACGCTATTGACTCAGATTCAAAGTATTCTTTCGCACTTTCCGGATTGACGCCTGGGACTACTTATTATTACCGCAGTTATCTTTATAAAGGCGGAAACAATTATTACGGCGAGACGAAGAGTTTTACTACAAAGGCATTGTCGTCCCTGGTGAGAACTCAGGATGCGACAGACATCGATGCCACCAGCGCAACGCTTAATGCCGTGCTGGATCTGACAGACGTCGTGTATTCATCGATGGAATACGGCTTCTGGTGGGGCACTTCGGAGGGCGGTCAGACCGCAATTCTGGAAGGCGGCAGCATGACCGGAAATGTCTACAATGCATCACTTTTGAAACTCTTTCACAGAACCCAGTACTGGTACAAGGCCTATGTGAAGATAGACGACCAGACCTTCTACGGCGAGGAGAAGACATTCACGACCGGTGTCGTCCCAGTAGAAAGCGTGTCTTTTGACAAGACAGAATATACATTCAATATAGGTAGTACTTTTACGTTGACAGCCACGGTCCTTCCCCGCGATGCTACTGATAAGAGTGTTGAATGGTCATCCGATAATCCGTATGTGGCTACGGTGGACGAAAACGGTACGATAACTGCCATCGGCAAAGGCACCGCGACCATCACGGCTACGACCAAAGACCAGGGTAAGACAGCCGCTTGCGCGATAACCGTGGTACAATGGGTGACAAGCATAATCCTTGACAAGAGCTCGCTTTCGCTGGTGATTGGCGATGAAGCCATGCTTTCGGTCACAAGCATCTTCCCGCTTAATGCCGATGACAATAGCTATACATGGTCATCTTCCGATAATGCAATTGCTTCCGTGGACGACAAAGGCAAAGTAACAGCAAAGTCAAAGGGAACTGCAACAATCATGGTGACGGCGAACGATGGCAGCGGAGTTTTTGCATTTTGCACAGTTATAGTATATAAAATCGATGTCCCTCAAGCTGTTGATATGGGCACGGTCGTGGACGGAAAGAATATCAAATGGGCCTCGTTCAACCTCGGTGCCTCATCCCCCGGGGAGTATGGTCTTTACTATGCCTGGGGCGAGACTGAGCCGAAAAGCGACTATAGTTGGGATAATTACAGGTGGTGTAATGGTTCCTATATCACCTTGACGAAGTACAATACAAATTACCTATATGGTACGGTAGATGATGATACGGAGCTTGACCGCGGCGATGACGCCGACGATACGACTATTGACGATGTGGCCCGTGCCAAACTCGGTGGCAAATGGAGAATGCCCACAGATGCGGAATGGACAATGCTCCGTGAACAATGCATATGGACATGGACAACTCAGAATGGTATTAATGGCCGCCTGGTAACCGCCTCCAATGGAAACAGTATATTCCTTCCAGCTGCGGGCGGTTGGGACGATACAGGTCTTAACGGTGCAGGCTCCTACGGCATCTACTGGTCTTCTTACGGCGTTGCGGGCAAGTCGTACTACGCGTGGTTTTTGCACTTCTATTCTGACGATGTCCGCAGGGACTGCGCCTACCGTTGCTGGGGACACTCCGTCCGTCCCGTCACAGAATAAACGTGCAACCTGAGGAGTCGCTGCCTATCCCCGGTTTTCGACCAGGATGGCTTGCGGTGCTGCAGGTGTCCCGAAAAAATAGGGACCGGCGTCAAAAACCCCGGTAAAACGCTGCTGGTGTCCGTGTTTTCGGGACACCAGTAGCAGGTAACAATGTTTTTGCCAGGCCTTTTGAGCCGTTTGGCGTTTGTTGGCAGTATTGGTTAGATATTCGTCCTGATGCCTGTCAGAAATTCACGGTGAGGGATTCTTCTTATTAAAAATGTGTACCAATTTGGTACATTAATTAAGAATCGTTATATTTGCAGCATAAAGAGAAACGTTATGGTCGTAGTAAGCAGTAGAGAATTCAGAGCCAACCAGCGGAAGTATTTTGACTTGGCCCGCGTAAACGATGTCGTGATTACTTCAAGGTCCCACGGCAGTTACCGTCTCGTGCCTGTCGCCAAAGATGATACGCTCATCGACAGGGCGACTTTGGATGCCAAAATCCGTCAAGGGATAGCCGATTATGAAGCCGGCAAAGTGTATAGAATGAATGAAGGGGAGAGCAACGAGGATTTCCTCGGCCGGATGATTAATGAGGCGTGAAATGTACACAATTGTATTTACTGAAGATGCAAAGAAAGACTTGAAGAATCTTCAAAAGAAGGCTCCTCAAGCCATTTCCAAACTGGCGAAACTCCTTGATGAACTAAAAGAGCATCCCAAAACCGGAACAGGACAGGTAGAGCCGCTTAAGGGTTACGATGGATCCGTATATTCTAGGCGCATCACGAAGGAACATCGGCTGGTTTATAAGGTCTATGATGACGTTGTAGAGGTGCTCGTTTTGTCGGCCTTTGGACATTATAGATAGTTGTGAATCCTGCCTTAAAAGGGCAGGGCCATGGCGCAGTTGTCTATTGTTGTCAAAATATAGTATATTTGCCATGATATACGTGAGAATATGAAAAAACTGCTGTTTGCCATTGCGGCGCTCGCGCTGGTGACCTCCTGCACGCCGGAAGAAAACGATATTGTCCACGTGACAGGGATTTCCCTTGACCGTTCATCCGCGACCATAAAAGAGGGCGGATTCATCACGCTCGCAGCCACGGTGACGCCTTCCGATGCCGACAACAAGACAGTCTCCTGGTCCAGCAGCAGCGATGCCGTAGCAACGGTGGATGCAAGCGGGAAGGTGACGGGAGTGAAGGCCGGCAGCGCCACCATCACGGCAACTGCGGAAGACGGAGGCATGAAAGCAACCTGTGCAATAAGCGTAGAAGCCAATCTTGCCCCGTCGGTGACAGTCGAAGCGAACCATATATCGGCAATCAGTGCAGTGCTGGCCGGCAAGGCGAATCTCGGTTCCACGCTTGCCGCAGACTTCCAGTTGGGCTTCCAGTATTCGAAATCGGCCGGAATCCTGCCAGCTAACTCTACAACCGTAGAAGCGAGCGATGCCGATGCCGACTACAACTTTATTACGGCGATCACCGGCCTTGAGCCCGATACCAAATACTACTTTCGTAGCTTTGTCCGCCAGAACAGTCAGTATACCTATGGCGAGACGAAGAGTTTTACGACGAAAGACGCAGTCTCCCTGCTGGAGACCGGGGAAGCCTCCGGCATCGAGGCGACAAAAGCCACCCTCAACGCCAAACTGGACTTGACGGATGTGGGGTACAGCAGCATCGACTATGGTTTTTACTGGGGTAGTTCAGAGGAAGAGCAGAACAACTGGCTTAACGGCGGTGAGATTAACGGAGATGTTTTCTCCGCGTCAATAACAGGCCTCCCGCACAAAACCAAGTACTGGTATAAGGCCTATGTCAAGTTAGACAACCAGTCTTTCTACGGCGTGGTGAAGTCTTTCACGACCAATGTCGTCCCGGTGGAGTGTGTATCTTTGGATAAGACCGAATATACATTGAATACAATAGGCAACACCATCACTTTGACAGCCACGGTACTTCCCGCCGATGCTACTGATAAAAGCGTCGAATGGTTATCCGACAAGGAAGATGTTGCTACCGTCGACCAGAACGGCAAAGTGACGGCAGTCGGCAATGGCCTCGCGACCATAACGGTTATGACCAAAGATCAGGGCAAAACGGCCACCTGTGTGCTAACTGTTGCCCAGTACGTTACCGGAATCAGCCTGAATAAGTCATCCATATCTCTCATCGAGGGTGAAGAAGAAACTCTTACAGCGACAGTTAATCCAGATGACGCTGCTGACAAAACGCTTAAATGGACATCTTCAGATGATGCTGTTGCGACGGTGGATCAAACCGGCAAGGTGACGGCCGTCTCCGAAGGTGATGCAACAATCAAGGCGACGGCGAATGATAACAGCGGAGTTTCCATATTTTGCTTGGTTGTAGTGCATAGAGCTGTCGACATGGGTACAGTCGTGAACGGAAAGAACATCAGATGGGCAACATGTAACATCGGGGCTTCATCACCGGAAGAGTCTGGCCTTTACTATGCCTGGGGTGAAACCGAGCCAAAGAGCAATTATGACTGGAGTACTTACAGGTGGTGTAATGTGTATGGAGCCTTGGTAAAGTATAATACAAGTAGTCCATCCGGAATTATTGATAATAAGACTGTATTGGACCCAGAAGACGATGTTGCCCATGTAAAACTGGGCGGAAAGTGGAGGATGCCCACAGATGAGGAATGGACGGCACTTCGTACCCAATGCACATGGGTATGGACAACACAGAATGGCGTAAGCGGTCGATTGGTTACCGCATCCAACGGCAACAGTATCTTCCTTCCTGCCGCTGGCACCCGTAGTAATACCGGTCAAAGCATTGTCGGCCGCGACGGCTACTACTGGTCTTCGTCCCTCAATACTGACGACTCGTCTAAAGCATGGTGGATGCACTTTTACTTGGACACTGCGTTGTCCCGTGGCAGCAGCGGTCGTTGCTACGGGAAATCAGTTCGTCCCGTTACAGACTAAGCGTGCAAATTAAGGCTGGTCTTCTTTGTTCCGGAAAAAGGCCAAAAACGGGAACAAATCATGTCAAAAAAGGGATTTGTTCCGAAAAAACAGCAATAATCGGAACAAACGCTTGCCCGCTGGCAGGCGGTGACGAGGCGGCCCGAAGGCCGGTTTTGCGGCTCATTTGGGAAAACTCTCCCAATGGGGCCGGACGGAGAAAAACCCCGGAAAAGTTGGAGATGCCTTAAATATTGGCTAAATTTGAAAGTGCCGATTTAAACTTTCAAGACATATGACACTCGAACAGACAATCCAGGAATCCATCAAGGAGGCGATGAAGGCAAAGGACCGGGTCGCCATGAACGCTACCCGTGCGATAAAGGGTGAGATACTTCTCTTCAAGACCGCCGAGGGAGGGAGCGGGGAGGTCGCTGACGGCGATATCCTCAAGATGATACAGAAGCTTGTGAAGCAGCGTAAGGAAGCTGCGGAACAGTACATCGCCGCCGGACGGCAGGAACTCGCGGACAACGAGCTCGCCGAGGCGACGGTTATGGAGAAGTTCCTGCCAAAGCAGCTCTCGCCGGAGGAAGTGAAGGGGAAGGTCAGGGCGATTATCGCCCAGGTGGGCGCGACCTCCATCAAGGACATGGGAAAAGTCATGGGCGTGGCGAACAAGGCTCTCGCAGGCCTCTCCGACGGAAGGACCATATCCACCGTGGTGAAGGAGCTTCTCTCCTAGCTCACTATGATCTCCGCGTTAATGCCTCCCCGCTTGCTTTTTTGCCGGAGAATGACGATATTTGCTTGTTAATGACAGCAGTAATCAACACTTTACTTTTATGAAGCAGAACCTGTTCAAACTCCTGCGGACTATTGTCATGTCCGCAATAGTAGTTTTTTCGTTTGCGGCCTGTAAGGGTGACGAACCGGAAAATCCGGGTAATGGCGAAGGAAACGGAAGCGGAGACGATAACACTCCCGCGAAGGTTGCCGTAACCGGCGTTACTCTGAGCCCGGCTACGCTTTCCCTTATCGAAGGGGAAACCGGCACCCTTAGCGCCACGGTCTCACCTTCCGATGCCAGCAATGCAAAGATTGCCTGGAGCAGCGACAAACCGGCTGTAGCAACCGTTGCCGACGGTCTCGTGACGGCGGTCAGTGAGGGTTCTGCCAAGATTACGGTTACTACGGAAGACGGCGGCTTCACCGCCAGCTGTGAGGTGAGCGTCAGCGCCCCTACGCCTACGTACTCGATGGCCCCCGTGGATCTCGGGCTAAGCGTGAAATGGGCAGAGAGCAACCTGGGCACGATCATTCCTGCGGAAAGCGGCGAGTATTACGCATGGAGCGAAACGGATCCGGTTCCCGGTCTTTGCGGCAAAGCCTGGCGCATGCCCACCAAGGCGGAGTTTGAAGAACTGATCAATCAGTGCGACATGGAGGAAACGAAGCAGGGCAGCATAAAAGGTTACAAGATAACCAGCAAAAGCAACGGCAACAGTATCTTCCTTCCCGCAGCGGGATATAAGAAGGGCGGTGAACTCAATGACAATCAGGACTATGGCTACTACTGGTCTTCCACAGCCTGCGAGAACGTTCCGGCTGCCTGGTATCTGGATTTTATGATGGAAGGACATAAAGGAACTCCCAAAACGGTGACCAGTAATGGCGAACAAGTGATTTACTCTGGATCTGACCTGAAGTTCGAGCTTTGGACCGAGAAGGGTAACGGCAGTCTTACGTATTATCCGGACGGCTCATACAAGATGATGTGGAACAACTCTGGTGATGCTCTTGGGAAGCTTGGCCTGAAGTTCGATCGCAAGCGAAGACACGAGGAGATAGGACACTTCGCTGCAGATTACAAGTTTACGAAACAGGGTAATGCCGGCAGCTTTTCGTACATCGGTATCTACGGTTGGACCGGTCCTGAGAATATTGTTGAGTTCTACATCGTGGAAGACCAGTTTAGCCGTTTTGAGCCTTATGAATGCAACAGGAAAGGAGAGTATGAAGTAGATGGAGATACTTATGTATTTTACGCGGGAAATAGGTATAATGCCCCTAACGTTTTTGGGACCACCGCGAATTTTCCTCAATATTATGGCGTTCGCAAGAGTTTCCGTCAAAAGGGTCACGTGGACATTACAGCCCATTTCAAACAGTGGGAAAAGTGGGGTTATACGCTTGGAAATCTCGAAAGTGTGATGGTACTTGCCGAGGCCGGTGGCGGACAGGGCAGCGTAGATTTCAGCTATGTGAACATCTATCCGCAGGCAAGTTTCAGCTCCTGGCTCGAATCTAACGAACTCACCGGCGATGACACCGCCTGGAACGCCACCCCTGCGAAGTGGGGCGGTGAAGTGACCAACGCCTATATGTACAACCAGGGCAAAGACCAGCCTGTCCGCTTCCCTGCGGGCCCTGACCCTTATCTGAATCTCCGTGAGCAGACTCTTTTGCAGTCCATCCGTCCCGTCAGGAAGTAAAGTTTATAGGCATAGCCAAAACAGATGCCAACGCTTGTTGCAAGCGATAGCAGTCCGAGATGGGCATGGCCGACGTTCAGGTTAGGGGTTACCTGGTGTATCTCCGGCGGCTCAGGTTGCCTTTGATGAGTTCTGAAAGATAGTAGAAGGTTTCGCGTGGAGCGTAGCGGAGAGAGAAAGGGATGTGGCCTGTAATACGGCGCACGGTATCCGCTTTGCGAAACAGGGAAGTTTTTCCAAGATGCTTTTCACGATTCCGGGCATAATGGCCGAAATTGCCGCCGCTTTCAATTATGCGGAGCATGGGGAGGGGATTATTGGTGTTACCCGAAGTGACAATGGGCAGGGACAGATAGCAGTTGATAAAAGATAGAAGGAGATGGTGCCAGCGGCTAAGGCCAAGGTGGGAAAACATGGTATCCAGGGCTGCTTTGTCTCCATTATACGAATTATACGCAAGGGCAAAGTCGCATATCTGGCGCAGTCCCACTCCGGAACTGCATGCATGCTTCAGTATATGTGAGGAAAGCATCAGTATCCTGGCCTCGGGAGAGGAAATATCCGGCAGTTCCAAGTCTGAATAATGCAAATCGTAATACTTTCGGTGGAGCTCTATTATAACATCGTGGAGTATCAGGACCATGCTGGAATCTGGCCTTTTACTATAGTCCATTCCGGCATTGCCGGCGGCTTTAACGGCTTCATCATATTCCGCCTCCGTGAAATACAGGTCAATGTCGCCACTGTTGCGCAGTTCGGGAAAAGGATACAGCGCGGCGCATGTGCTGCCTTTCATTACTACCGGGTGAAATCCGGCATTACGGAAGAACCCAAGGATTTCCTTTTCTGTCTCCATCATCCGAATATTCCGTTTCACCCCCTGATTCACAACGTCCACCAGGTCAAAAGCCACATCTTCCGGCATACTTATTCCTTCTGGCATAAGTTCCAGCGCTTTATACAGCAAACCGCTGACTGTTTGCCTCCTTGCCTCTTCCAGCAGCGCGTTCCATTCCTCTTCGCTAAAAGAGCGGAGCTTGCACAAAACATCTTCCCCGATAGAAACTCCGAATAGGGAAAGACGCAGAAGAGAGAGAAGAATGACGGTCACCGGTTAAACAGTTTCTTCAGGATGGATCGGTGGTGATGCCTGTGGTTGTGATGCTTTGTGGCCCCGTTCACTATATTGTAGATATCGCTCCAGTCCGGAAGGCCCCCCAAATTACGGTCATCGATGTAAACGTCTGCTATCAATTTGGTGGTGGATACCTTGCTTGTGAAAACGAGTCCAGATGTGGGAGTATCGCTGTTTATTGCATAAAAAACGAGCCCTCGATCTTTGCAAAAGCGTATGGCATCGTCCAGCAATTCTCCCTCGCGGGCCGTCCAAAGGATTATTTTATGCCCTTCGGAAGCGAGTTTACGGAGCGTATCTATGGCAAAGGGTTTTTCCCTGCCGATTTTCGGGTACTTGTGCTCTACAATGGTCCCGTCAAAATCTACAGCTATCGTCATTTGTCATCATCCTTTTCACCATAACCATACCCGTAGCCATAGCCGTACCCGTAGCCATATCCGTATCCGTATCCGTATCCATACCCGTAACTTGTCCTGATATCGCCTCCGTTGAGCACTATGCTGGGGTTGTTCAGGCGTCCGCTCCTGTAGACGTTTTCTAGTTCTGGAAGGGCCCTGCGGTCCACCTTTCCGTTGCGGAGGATAAACAGGTTCATGTCAACATTTTTCTGGACGACAAACATATCGGCAACGGCATTCACCGGTACTCCGTCCAGCAGAACAAAATCGTACATTTCCTTCAGGTCGTGAATGAGAGTGTCGAAACGGGCCCGGCCAAGAAGTTCTGCCGGGTTCGGCGGGATGTGCCCTGCGGGGATGAAGTCGATGCCGTCCAGGACGTTGACGTGAAGAATGTCACCCAGTTGAAGCGATTCGTCGAAGATAAAGTTGGAAAGCCCCAAAGCCCCGTGTTTCAAGGAGAAGAACCCGGATATGGTACGTTTGCGAAGATCCATGTCCACAATAACAACCTTCTTTTTGGCATCGGCAAGACATGCAGCCATATTGATGGTTATGAAAGTCTTGCCGGCAGAGGTGGAAAAAGAAGTGGTTGCAACTGCCGGGTGTCCACATCCGCTGGGCCTCATATAATCCAGGTTCGTACACATCAGTCGCATAGCCTCGGTAAATACCTTGGATTTGGCGTTATTGTAAGTGGATTTGAGGGAGGTGTCGTTTTTCTTCCGCTTTTTCTCCTTGGCGAAAGGTATATCTGCAAGGAAAGGCATACCGGTTCCTTCTTCTATGTCTTTGCGGGAATGAATTCTGGTATCCAGAAGAATCCGCATGAGAAGGATTACGCCGGGAATCAGCAGACCAATCAGAAAAGCCACGAAAAGCATTTTGTTGCGGGAAGGATAAACCGGTGTCCAGCTGGAGGTCGCGGAGTCAATCATCCTGGCATTGTTGTCTGCCATGGCCTGGGTTAGTGAATTCTCTTCGCGCTTGTTCAAAAGGAACATATAGAGAGACTCCTTTATTTTCTGCTGCCGTTCTATGGAGAGGAACTCGCGTGCCTTGGTCGGCATGGAAGTGAACCTGCGCAGGGATGCCTGTTCTTGATTGGAAAGGCTTTGCCTCTGGGTTATAAGCAGTGAGATATGCGTGTCTATGAACCCGTTCACATCTGTCTTCAGGTCTTTGATACTGTCTTCTATCTGGCTCACGGCCACGCTGTATTCCCCACCGTTTTTGACCAGACGTTCCCTTTCGCGGATGGCCGCATTGTACTTTTGGATAGCTTCCTCAATATATTTGTCTTCGCTTACAATGTTCGCGGGAATAGTCTCGTACGCCTTGAAAGAGGTTTGCACATACTCTTTGAGATAGCGGGCCGTACTCAACCTGGTTTCCAATTCGACGATTTCCTTGTTCAAAGCGTTGTTCTGGCTAAGATAATCGGCCGCAGTGGCTTCCACGTCAAGTATCCTTTCGTTAGTCTTGAGTCTGGACAGATCCTCTTCCACGGAGCCAAGTTCTTCCTGGATGATTGCTAGGCGTTCGTTTATGAAGGCTGCGGTATTCACCGCGATGCGATTCTTTTCCCGTATGGCGTCTTCGTTATATTTGACAACCAGCATGTTGAGAACGTCATCGGCACGGAAATGGGCATAGTCAGTGAGGCTCAGGAGCAGGATAGAGCCATCGGTCTCGGCCTGTGTAACCCGCAGGCACGATGTGAACTGGACAGCCCTTGAAGATGCGGGTATTTTTCTGACCCGGATGGTTTTTCCAATATACGAGCCGTATGATGCTGTAGGAGCGAACGTGACTTTTTGCCCGAAAACGGTCAAGGTATCTCCCAGGGATACTTGAAATACGGTAAAATCCTCTCCGGTTACGAAAATGGTGCTGTCGTCCGAAGGGGTGACGCACAGTTCGAACCCGACTTCGTCAGCGTCATTCCTGGTGATGAACATTTTTACAGGAGCATCCCGGTATAGTTCCACGTCACGGAGACGGTCTTTTTCGAGGTAGTCGATATCGACGTCCAGAGCTCTGACAACGTCTTTCATGAGTTCTCGTGACTGAAGCTGGAGAATCTCGTTGGACATACTCACATGGTTGATGAGGCTGCTGTACGCACCCATCTGGACCGTGGTCTGGGTATTTGACGGATCCTTGATGATGATGGTTGCATCGCTCCTGTACATGTGCTCCATCTTTGAATACTGATAATATGCGAACCCGACGCATATGATGACGCAGATTGCAAACCAGTACCAGTTGCTCAGCAGGTAGAAGAAAAGGTCTACCAGATTGATGCCTTTGTTGTTTTTCTCGTTCATGTCTTATCTGCTTGTCCAGAGGAGTGTGTTTACGATTATCGATACCAGAGAAAGGCCTGCCGTAACGAATGACATAACGGTCTGGCCGCTTGCGCTCAGACTTACTCCCTGCGGTTTTACATACACCACGTCATTTTGTTTCAGGTAAAAGACCGGGCTGTAGAACAGGTCCTTGGCCTGAAGATCTACGGAATACGATTTCCGGACACCGTTTTCCGTTCTCACAACCATAATGTCGCGGATATCGCACTTGTTGGTAAGGTTTCCTGTCATGGCTATCACCTGAAGTAGGTTGATGCTGTTGCCGGCTACTGGGATAACTGAATTTCCACCGCTGCCGATTACGGTTACGCTGAAATTGTCCAGAGTAACGCTTACAATAGGGTCTTTTATGAATCCGTTGGCCCTGATTCCGTCTGCTATCCCGTCCCTGATTTGAGACAGGGTTGCTCCCCAGACATTGATTTTGCCCAGCACCGGAAACTCGATGTTTCCGTTGCGGTCTACCATGTATTTAAGCCCGGTTGAGCCTTCCGAATATAGGTTGAACGGCGCTGCCAGTTCAGGAGTTGAACATGTTACGGTGATGTCGAGGCAGTCGTCAGGCTGGATGACAAGTTCCGGAGCAGCAGGCGCGGGATAATCCGTGTTATACAGCATATCCGTAAGGTAACTCATTTGCTTTGCTGTCGTACAGGAAAAAAGCAGAAGCAGAGACGTCCATGCTGGAATTGCGTTAAGCAAGCGATTCATATATCTTAAGTATTGAGTTAATCATTCCTGGTTCGGTAAACCATGTGTTAAAACGTGTCCTGGATCCATCGGAGAAGGTGCGGTAGTTATTCATAACATCTTCTGCGGCGGCCGCCAGTGCCTCGGAATCTCCCGGAGAGACGTTCCTTCCGGAAACTCCGTCCTCATTCACCCATGACACGCCGGATCCTGGTATTTCCGTTGCCACGACGGGCTTTCCGCACGACATGGCTTCAATCTGAACTATTCCGAAAGCTTCTGTTTTCATTATGCTGGAGAGTATAAAAATATCGCAGGCACCATAATAATCAGGCAGTGTTTCATCGGAGACATATCCTTCCATGGCAACCCTGCTGCGGAGCCCTTCCGTGTCGATAAGGTCTTCCAGTTCTTTTTTGAGCGGTCCGTCCCCACCTATAATCAGTTGGTATTGCTCCGGCAGGAATTTCATGGCCCTGATGAGCGTTGAATATCCTTTGTACGGCACCAGTCTGCCGATGGAAAGCAGAATGGTCTTTCCCGGAAAACGGTTACGTATGGCATCTGCACCGGTCTGGCTGAAAACTATCGGTTTTATTCCGATGGGGACATAGGTACATTTGTCCTGTAAGCCGGCGAGGTACGGTGACGCCTTGATATACGAAGGGGTAGTGCCAACGATTACGTCTGCCCGTCTGACCAGCCACTTCTGGAGGGGAATATAAAGGGAAAGCAGAAATTTCTGCGATACGATGTCACTGTGCCAGTGAAGAACCACTTTTCCGCGGAATCCGCTTAGCCAAAGCGCAAGGGCAGCCATAGGATCCGGATGATGGATGTGAATGATGTCGTAGTCGTCCTTATGTTTATGCAGCCATGAAATCATGGCGGGAGAAATAAACGTGGCGGCTTTTTTTGTGATGGCTTTTGCACAGAAAACTGTTCCCTGTGGATTGAGGATAAAGTTTCCGTCAGGGTCTTCGATTCCGGCATCGGCCTTGTCGGCCAATTCTTCCGGTAGCCTGGCACAGAGCATGTCGCAGTGCACACCTCTCTCCGAGAGCCCTCTGGTAAGGTTCCACATCACTTTTTCAACGCCCCCTCGTATGGGGTAGAATTTACCCAACTGGAGTATTCTCATTTCAACAGCAAATCAAAAAGCTCATCCCATCCTGCTGCATAGGGTGTCTTGAATTCCGGCGTTGGCACTGGGTTGAAAGACCTGGTCTTGCCTTCAATTATCTCCAGCATCATTTCCGAGAGCCTTTCTGAATCCGTCACCGGGAAAAAAGCCACCTGGGACGCACCGGCAGCCGTGTTGTGGGCGTAAGGTAAATCGGCCAGGATCATCGGCTTGCCTGTGGGGAGAAATTCGGAAATTGGCAGTCCCCATGTTTCTGCGCGGGATGTGAATACCAGGCAGGAGGCTTCGCCGTAGGCTTTCGCCAGTTCGTCACGGGGGAGAAGACCACGGAATTCTATGGAGTCCACATCGCTCCAGCACCGGTGCAGCCACTGCGCATATTTATTCTCATCTCCTTTTACTGTAACGGTTACATGGAACCTGTTTTTCCCGATGCGCCCTTCGAGCAACCGTGCAGCTTCCAGAAGGGTTTCAAAATCTTTGTGAACGTCGGCAGTCGCCGGGTACAGGAAGACAGGGCATTCACTGGAAGTCGTTTCCGGTATGTCCATCCCGCGGAAAGCGGGAGGCGCCACGATTATGCGGGAAATGTCAAAATGGAGCAGTCGGGACATGGCTTCCCTCATCCAGGACTGCTGCACGACCAGATAGCGGTTATTGTGCACGTTCCATTTGTAGGCAAATCTTGTAAACAGTGAAAACAGGGCGATTTTATAGTCCATCTGCCAGTCCCGTAAACGTGATTTCATAAACGGAAAAGGCGTATGGCAGTACACTGCCTGCCGTTTCGCCTTAACCCGAGGTGTGGTGTCGTGAAGCGAGAACCACAGATCCACGGGGGCAATCTGTCGGGAAATGCGGTACATTGTAATGTATTCGCATTTCAAACGCTTGAACCATCCTTCAATGCTCCAAGGAATCTCAATATAGTCGATGCCCGGATAATCGCAGAGTTCCCTTTTGTGAACCAGCGCTATAACATGAAGGTCACTGCGAGAAGAAAGATATTGAAGGCAGTCGCGAAGAACCGTCAAGGTGCCTCCTTTCCGCAGATTGACGGCAGATATTACAATATTTCTTCGAAGAGTGCTGTCCATTTTTGCATGATTTTATCGATAAACCACATAGGGGCGCTGTCAAATGCCTCCTTTCCCATTTTTTTTCGGAGATGGTCGTCCTGCATCAGGGTTTTCAGTCCGTCGGCAAGGCCCTCCACATCGCCTTCTTTCACAAGTATACTGTCAACTCCATCCCGAATGAGTTCCTTCGGGCCACATTTGCAGTCAAAGGCAACGGCAGGGACGCCAAAGCATCTGGCTTCCAAAAGTGCCATGCCAAAGCCTTCATACCGTGAAGGAAGCGCAAGGATTGACGCTCCGGAATAAACGGCTGCCATATCGGTTTCCATTTTGCCAAGTATCACAGAATCCCCAATGCCCAAGGCATTGATCTGTGCTTCCAGTTCGGGGCGCAGTTCACCGTCTCCTACGAGCCGGAGTATCCATCCATTCTTCTCCGTTATCAGGCTCCATGCCGAAAGAAGCCTTTCCAAGCCCTTCTGGTGAGCATATCTGCCAACGGCAATCACTGTTTTTGTGTCCAGTGGAGCCGGAGTCGCAGGATGAAAGTTGACCGGGTTGCCTATAACGCGGATGTTATCCGTTTTTCCCCAGAATGTTTTGTCTTCCTCGGTGAGAACCACGAACCGGTCATACTTGCCTGCAAGCCTTTCGTCCTGCCTGCTGCGGATACGGTCTGAAAGACCCCACAACCCCTTGCGTTCGTACTGGAGACGCTTGAAGCGAGAAAAATGAACTTCAAGTATTTTTTTGCTGCCGTCCTTTATTTTCGGAATAAGATTGACATCGTTACAGAACATGGATACCGTGATATCCGGTTTTTGCTCTGTGAGAATGGCCTTCAAAGCTTTCCTGTGCCTGCGCTGCTTGCCCGGGTAATGCACGATTTTATCAAAAAGGCTTCCTCCGTTGTTGTCTTCATACCCGATGGCGAGATCAATCAGTTCAATTCCAGGGGCCAGGGTGAATGCATACGGGCGCCCTTTCTGCTCCGTTGTTACGATTGTCACTTTGTGCCCATGCTCCGCAAGCCAGTTGGCTTTGTCGCACAGCACCCTTTCCATCCCGGCAGGACGGTAGAACCCGGCTATGTTGTAGAGGATATGCATGTCGGTTCGTTTTCTTTAACGAATGCAAGAATAAGAAAAGGTGCAAAAACCATTATGATGTCGCTGGACACCTTGAACCAGCCTAACAGGTTAATCAGAAGAAGCGAGAAGAACAGCCACTTGTGCTGGGGAAAGGATCTGACGCAGGTGATGGTCATATATACAAAAGCAGAAATCATTCCCAGCAGGCCGATAACGCCGAAATAGAAAATGAAACGCAGGTATCCTATATCTGTTTGCATATAGAATCCACCAAGGACCTGTCCGAACCTGTCGGGAATATCCGGACTGTCGAAGAGTCCGTCTCCGATAATCCATGTCTTGAGGGTTTCCGGCCATACCATCATGTCTTTGAGCAGCTCGTTTGAGCGTACTTCCCATTTACCGTTTTCTGCCAGTGAGAAAAACCCTTCAAAACCGAAACGGAGATATTCACGGAACGTTGAATCCATATTATACAGCAAAACGGATATGATGATACTCACCAGTAAACCGCCTCCCAATATGGCCCACGAGCGGTTCAATATGACTCTGCCGTCTCTGGGCCATTTGAGAAAAATGAACAGGGCTATTGCTACGATATTCCCTATGGTCGTGGTCCTTGCTATCATATTGCCCAGAACTGTCACTATCGTGAATTCTGTCAGGTACAGTACGGCCTTCCAGGAATCATTTTCATAATCCAGTCTGGTCAGAAGGTAGGCTATTGCGACGAGTACTGCAGAGAAGCGAAGTCCTGCCGGGTCGAGGGCTGCACCAAGACCATGCAGGCGTCCTTCCGTGGCGCTCATGAATGCTTCACCTTCACCCATAAGTCCATCAATGAACGAAGCAAGGGACGGCCAGATGGTCATCCCATAAGCGACGAGACACTGGACTGTGCAGACTGCAATCAGATAATCGGAAATAAGTTCAAGAGAAACGTCGCCATGCACTGCTCTCATCAGCCAGTAAACGGCGTAAGCGGCGCTGAGCCATACAAGAACGGATATCAGATATTTTGCAAACGAGGAATCTGACGTGCCGTTAATCATGGTGACAAAGAATCCCCACACGCTGATTGTGGCACAGAGGATGGTCAGGCCCAGAAATCCTCTGGAGACTACGGGACCCTTCTGTATCCTGTCCAGAAGAAACAGACCGGCGCCAAACACGGCCATGATCAGTTTCGTATTTATCTCCACATCTGGAATCGGGAGATTGAACGGAAACAGGAACAGGCTGGTAATTAAACCGGTAAAAATGACAAGCAGGCCCCTCGGCATTATTGATAATGCAATTTATAGAAAAACTCAACCGCAGAAGCATAAAGCCATACCAACGGATATGCTCCGATTTTCGCTGCCAGTTCAACGATTCTGGTCCGGAATGATATTTCCCGGTTTTCCATGATGAAGGAGTCGGCTTCCGGATACCATTGCCTCCATCTTTCAAACTGCTTCCGGTTGCGGTCCATGAGGAACGGCAGTTTCACATTAAGTTTGAAATAGTTGATGTACACAGGATCCTCGATTGGATTGCTCTCAAGAAAACTGATCACATCATCGGCATTTGCCTTTATGTCATCAAAACGCCTTTCGGAACCGGTTCTTGTAATGGCGTTGAAATTGGCGCGATTGTAGTGATACAATGCTTCAGGAACATGGGAAATGTGTCCGGCCATCCTGAGAAGTTTGATAATCATGAAGTCTTCACCGCCTTTGCAATGTTCCTCCGGGGACTTGATGCCATTGTCGGTATAAAGCCGGCGTTTAATCAATTTGTTCCAGACATTATGCTTCATTGCCCCGGTCATCACACCTTTCTGAAGAGCATCGTATTTGTCCGAAAAATGCGGTTGGGCCATGTAACGTTCCTTTTCTGCGAAAGAGAGGAAGAAATCACAATAGACAAAGTCCGAGTCGTTGTCAATCGCACTTTTCACCATCTTTTCAATCATGTCCGGTTCCAGCCAGTCGTCAGAATCACACTGATAGACATATTCCCCGGTCGCTGCGGAAAGACCGGTATTCCTCGCCCCGGGAAGTCCTTTGTTCGTTTGATGTGCAAGGAAGACAACATTTCTGTTGTACTCGGCAACGGTGCGTTTTGCTATACTGACACTTTCGTCGGGCGACGCATCGTCTACAAACAGGAATTCTATATCATCATACGACTGTTCCATCAGGGAACGCACGCAGCGTTCTATGTAAGGCTCGACTTTGTATATGGGCAGTATAACGGAAACGGTCATTTGCGTCCTCCTTCCCTGAAATATCTTCCCACGAGTTTAATCCTCTTCATAAGTGTCATTCGTTCGAGCAGGAATGTCTGTCCGAACCAAAAGTCGAAGGCGAATTTCTCGTCGAAGAAAACGGAATTGCGATAATACTCCCACCATATATCCATATTAAGGCAAGATTCCTTCCATGGTTTGGGACCGTTATAGTGAACAATTCCTTTTTTTACGGCATAATCCAATTCTTCGCCGGTATATTCGGAAAGAAGTTTTTCCCTTTTGCTGACAATGGCCTCATAATAGGTTCCCGACAGGCAGAATGCCGGAGGCAGTGATTTGATTCGTCCGGAGCAGGAAAGATTGATTATGTCCATATCCTGGAAGCGGTAATGCTTGTCAAGATGCTTTAAAAAGACAGGTACCATATTTCTTTCCCTCAGCAATTTCGCGTTGACAACTAGATTCCCGGCATAGAAGTATCCTTCGGATGGAGAAAGGCCGATGGATTGAATATATGACAGGTAATCCTTATTCATGACAGGCACGGAATTTACGCTTGCAAAAAAGCAGCCATCCATGTCGATGTCAAGATAATGCGACTGGTCTTCGCGGAAAATCACATCCACATCTGAATACAAAACCTTGTCGTATTCAGGAATAACTTCCGGAATCAGCAGTTTATAGTAAGTCGCCCTGGTGATTCCCCTTATCTCAAAGGCATCGCGAAAAACATCGCTGACCGCCCGGAACGAGATGCGGCAATTTGGAAACTGCCCGCAGAGGCGGAGAATGCAGGAATCTGTGAAATCATCTTCTGCGTCATGAAGAACAAATATGTCATAGAAAGTGTCCTTGTCAGCATTTGCAAGAAGAGAAAAGATGCATACTCCGGCAGGCATCTCCATCCTTTTGTCAAAGGAAAAAACTATAGGTGTCGTTTTCATTGCACTTTCCGTACTCCGAGAAAGAGTTTAAAGATGAATAATAAAGCCCGGGTAAAAAAGTTCCTGCGATTGCCGAACAGGTTGATGGCAAGTTCACCAAGAAAAAACTCTTTCTTCTGTATGCCGGCGCTTTCCGGATCGAATGACAGCAATGCGTGGTAGCGCTCTGAATAGAAGAAGGAAATCATCGAATAATGGAATTTCTCATTGATGAAAGTATCCTTCCCGGCATGCGACAAAGAACCGTTCAGGCGGTACAGTACGGTTTCTTTATCGAAATACAATAACGGAATGCCGCTCTTTGCCAGATGCGTCCAGTGTGGCCAGTCTTCGCAGAAAGAATATTCTTCCGGATAAGGATGTTCAAGCGCAAAAGACCTCTTCTGAAAGTTGCTGACCCCGGGTATGAAACGGCACGACAACAGCAGTTTTTTATACTGTTCCATAGGGGATTCGTTAAAAAAAGACAACGATTCCCTGTCCGGTTTGGAATAGTCTGACAAAACTCTGTCACCGTTTTCTTCGGTAAAATAAAGCATCCGGGAGAAAATGATGCCTGCTTCTTCGTGATTGCTTACAAAATCCATATTGTCGGTAATGCAATCCGGCATCAGCAAATCATCTCCGGCTATGGTTTTGACCCATTCGCCGCTTGTGGCCCGTATCGCTTTGTTCAGGTTTACAGCGACGCCTCCGTTTTTCCCGCTGGTTAAAACCGTTATCTTTTCGAAGCGGTCTTTATGCGCTTCAAGCCACTTCCGACAAATTGCAATGGTGTCATCGGTGGAACAGTCGTCCGAAACAATCAGTTCCAGTCTGTGATATGATTGGTCCAGAATGCTGTCCAGCGTCGCCAATACTGTTTTTCCGGAATTGTATGTTGTTACGCATACAGAAACCAGTATTTGTTCAGCATCCGTCATTTGCTGCAGGTTTTAAGTTTGAAAAGGCCTTTTAGCATCCCCATAATCTCCATCTTTCGTTCAAGAATGACAAGGGCATAAACACAAGATACAAGTGTAATCACCGCACATATCCAATAATTCACCGGCCGTGGCAGCAGCAATGCTGCGGCCAGGGTAAATATGACCACGGCGGACTGGAGAAGATATGAAGCATTGAATTCCCTGGAAAAAGAAAAACCATAGCGCCTTGCGGCAATGGCATAAACTATTACGGTATATACCAGGTAATCACATGTAAATGCTATCCCCAAGCCTGTCAGACCACCCAGTTTGTAACCAAGGATACTGAAGGTCATATAAACCAGGTTCCCTATGACTTCGGTAGTAATGAAAAGCCCTGATTCAGCCTTTGCCACAAACTGGAATGCGATCAGCCACGAGGCCATCCTGAGCATCATTCCGGGGCAGCACCACAATACGAAAGGCTCTGCTTCAAGGAACTGCTCGGAATACAGCACTCTGAGTATGACCGGCATCAAGAGAATGCAGCCGCACAGGAGCGGTGCAAGAATGTGAGTGGCTATTTCACCCTGCTGGCTGACAATCCTCCTGCATTCACCGTTTTCTTTGTTGGCAGCGGCCAGGCGAGGGTAATAATCAGTCCCTATGGCGCTGAAAACCATCCCCACATAGGTGTTGATGATTACAAATCCTGCCTGGAACAGGCCGACGGCCGACGTGCCGTCACTATGCATTATATAGCTTCTTATAACATACGCGACCCCGGTGGACATGATGCCGCTTGCACTCATGGCAAGACCCATTTTTATCATCATCCTTCCGTTATGCCACGTTTCCTGTCCGCTCAATTCAACTTTGGGAACAACAACCCTTCTCGAGAACAGCCACATTATCAGCATGCCTGTGACAGAACTGAGGACGAGAGTTGGAACAATACCTTTAATGCCGTAAATGTAATAAATGGGGACCGAGATGACCAGACCGGCAGTGGCCCCCGCTGCCGAGGCGCGGGCAAGATCCTTGAGTCTTCTCATCCCTTGCAGAACCACGCGACCACCGGATGCAAGCTGCTCGAAAAGAAGGGTGCAGGAAAGTACGATCAACGGTATCGTATAGTCATAATTGCCAAAAGTGGCCTTGCTTAAAACCGGGGATAAAGCCATGACGGCCACCATGCCGAACAAACCGGTAAACCATACCAGACGCTTCAGGGTGGTGACTGTTCTGCTTATTCTGTCTGTATCGCCGGAACCGTTCGCTTCTGAAACGTCCCTCACCGCACTGCTCGAGAGCCCCAGCGACGTAATGCTCTGGATAAATGAAAGCGTGGACTGGTAAAGTCCCTGAATGCCCATGCCGGCCGTGCCGAGAAGGACGGCGACGAATTTGCTTCGTATAACGCTGATGAGGATTTGATACAACTGAACGCCTCCAAACAGCGTCGTCGCCTTGAAGATGTTCTTATAGGAGCGGATTTCCTCGTTTTTGGAATCGGTGGAGAGCACTATGCGCCGAAGGAATTGGGATAATGGATCAAAAATACATTCTGCAGGTAATCCAGCCGTTCGGGCAGACAAACGCAAGGATTGGAAATGTTGCCGTAATAATACTCCGGGACAACCCTGGAGACGGCATCGTCTATTTCGTCTCCGTGAAGCAACGGAACGCTCATCAATTACATGTTGTTCTGGAAATCCGACAATTTCTCAAGCAGTTTTTTATCAAGTATGTCGCCTTCGAGATATTTCTTTTTGCAGACGGTGTCAAATGTCGACATCTTAAGTGTGTCCACGCAATAGAACCAGATGTCTTCCTGGAACTCGATGAATTCCAGTTTTACCAAAAGCTTTTCGTCTATCCGATCCTTTGGAATCATTACTACGCCGCTATCGTCACAGACCATGACGGAGCCTTCATAAACAGATCTGAGCCTTTCAACTTCACGTGCCTCCAGATCATCTCCGTTCTGGCAATTTACACAGCCTATGGGACTGACATCCTCAAGCCATACAGGATAGTTCTCCTTGATCAAAGTATGCGCGTCGCGCAGTTTTCCGTTAACGACGATTGCCTTTGCTCCCTTGTACAGCAATACATACTTGGCAACAAGACTGCCGAAGATCGCCTTGGAACAATTCACATTGTATACAAAGAGGATTTTGCCCTTGATGTCCTTTTCGGCAAGTTGTCGGTGCACTTCATAATTGCTGTCGTTTACGGCATAGACAAAAGTCACTTCTCCGGCCACAAACCGGCCACGGTTGAGGGCATGGACTCCATCGATCTGCCCCTTTTTCCCCAATACGTCGCCAATCTCAGTCGAGGAGATTTTGTTGGCTTCAATCATTTCAACGACTTGTTCTGTAATGCTCATCGCTATAGTAAACCTGTTAGATTAAGATAGTTTGTTTCAAGAATATCACCTGCATTCGGAAGTTTGGCGTACTTTTCAACGGCCATGCTCTGGCTGAAATCAGGTTCATCCGAACCGAACAGCACTTTTTTATTCAGTTTTCCGTTATTCAGGCAGTAGTCAATAGCATCGGCGACATGCCCGAATCTGGGACGTGGACCGCACCATCCGAAGTATTCCTGTGTCATTGAAAAATCGCAGTATGCATTTTTGTTGAAATCCAGGATTTTTATGAAATCCACTATGTCATATCCTCCCATGTGAGGAAGAATGAATTGAATCTTTGGAAATGCGCTGACGATTTTCCAGTAATCCAGATAACCCCAGAACGGCTGATTGAGCGTGTCAATGATGCATATCCGGCATTTACGTCTGCGCAGGTCGAGCATTACTTCTTCAGCCGTGTATTTTTCCCGCCTGGGATGATACTTCAAAATGGTTTCATCCGGCACGTCGTTCCATTCTTTCGTAACATAATAACAGGGAAGGAAACGGCCGGGATACTCTCTGACGGCAAGGCGCACAGCCTCGTTGTCCATAAAGCCGCTTAGCCCGGGCTCTCCTTCGAGCCCGATCAACAATCCCCCATACTGCCGGCTTATGCAATGGGCGTGTGAATCATAAAAAATCATTCCTGAGTATTGTGCCTGATAAAATCCTTTTCGGCGTTTTCAACGGTATCAATTGACAATTCGTGCCGGTCTCCGCGGAGAATTTCATATCCGATACGCTCGTTGTCGTTGGAAATATCATCAAACCGCCTCCCGTATTCCATCACCTTTGCCCGGTTGGAATAATCGGAGGAGATGCTTTCCGGAAGGAAGTCCATTATTGAGCAGGGGTGGTGGACGCTTTTGCCCTTGGGCATATCGTAAAAAAAGTACATCGAAGACTCTTTTCCGTTGATAAAGTCCTGCCCGCTCAACCTGCTCCCGTGAAGGATTCTGATATAATCTCCAAAATAGTCCTGACCGCTGGCTATTGAGACAAGGGGGTTGGCGATAAAGCCGCTCGAACGTGCCCCGATTTCAACCGGCGAGAGCGTACCGTCATCTTTCATTATTATTTCCAGATGCCCGAAAGACGACCGGAAGCCGAGAGCCTTGTAACAGAGCTTCCCAGTGCGTGCTATTCTCCGATATGTTTCATCCGGATAACAATCGCTGTTGTAGTGAAGTTTTACGGCAATCCTGTTGTTCTGCGTATTTCGTGTATGATACTTTACGGATATTCCATAAACGGAAACGTTGCCGTATGAATCACCCAGCATGTCACAGGTGAATTCCCGGCCTGTTACAAACTCCTCGACAATGACCTTCCTGTCAAAAGATTCTTTTGCCGCCTTTTCAAACGCATTTTTAACGGTATCCCGGTCAGATCCCTTTTCCAATATGGTAATTCCCCTTGAGCTCGATGATATGTTGGGCTTGACGATTATCTTCATCTTTATGACCATGCCAACTATATCATCGGAGAATGATTCGAATACGCGGGAATACCTGTTGAGAATTCCTGCATCGTTCCAGATTCTTGTCATCTCCGACTTTGGAAGGGCGTTGCCGATGGCTTCATAGTCCATTGATGCCAAGCCATAGCAGCGGTTGATTGCATTCATGGACGGGACGGCAAGGTCGATTGACGTAAAGGCGCCGAGAATGGATGAAACATGATTCTCTCTGAGCGCACGTATTATTGATTCCGTATCCTTGACGTCCATACAAAGGAAAAGGTCCCCCTTCAGGCTTGCACCGGGAGACCAGTCGACAACGATTACCTTATATCCCCGCTGCCTGCAATAGTCGGCAATCCCGCTGTTGAGGACATTGCCACCCAGCAGTACTATGTTTCCCTTGTCAGAGAGAGTCATGGCGAAAATCCAGAAATTCTTGATAATCCCGGATGTAATCTTCTTCGCAGAAGACGTCTGAGGCAAGTACCATGCATACGGCACCCGAGGAGAAATCATCTATGTCCCGCCAGATGCCTGGACGGACCAGCAGCCCCCGATATGGCCTGTTCAGGAAAAAAGTGCGTTTTTGCTTGCCGTCATCCAATCTCACTTGGAATGAACCGCTCGCGGCGACAATCAGCTGGGACAGGGTTCTATGGGCGTGGGCGCCCCTGGCCGCCCCTCCGGGAACATCGTAAAGGTAGTATACGCGTTTGACGTTAAATGGAAGGGGACCGTCATTCTCGACGACGGTTATGTCGCCTTCCCGTTCGCCCTTGTATTTCCCAAGGTCGAGGATATTGCAATCGGATATGCTAAACATTATCCAAGGAAATTGTTTTCAGGAAGTCCTCTTTCGAACGTATGTACTGCTCGGGATGAAAGTGCTCCGATGACAGTACCAGCGCCAGCGAGTTTGTGGAGAAGTTCCGGAATTCGTGCCATATTCCGTGGGGGATATACAGGCCGAAGCATGACCTGTTCAACTGAATCGTCTTTTCATCCTTCCCGTCGAACAGCAGGACGTCGAAACTCCCGGACAGAGCGACTACGAAATCGTCAGTGTCCGTCAGGGCATAACCTGCCCGCCGTTCGCCTCCAGGCACGTCGTACAGCCAGTATGTCCGCTTAATCTTGAAAGGGAGATGATTGGACTCTTCAATAAAAGAGAGATTCCCCCTTTTTTCGGGAATCACCGGCAAAGCCGTCAACTTGCAATCGGAAAGAGTCATCTCCCGTTTTCGGCAGGGTTACTACCTCAAACGAACTTCCACCCTGCGGTTCAGCTGGCGACCTTCCGGAGTGCTGTTAGTCGCGACGGGACGTGTGAAACCGTAACCATTGATGGTTATGAGGGAAGGACGCACGCCATGGCTGACGAGGAACGTCTTCACGCTTTGGGCGCGGCGCAGGGAAAGGTTCATGTTGTATTCGCGGCCGCCTACGCTGTCGGTATGCCCTTCCACGAGGATTCCTATACCCGGATGCTCCTGCATCCACTCCACGACGCGCATCAGATCTGGTTTGGCTTCCGGACGTATCACGTCCATGGCCGTATCAAACAGGGCTTCTGCACCGATGGTGGCTATAATGGGATGGGGATCGTCTCCGGTCTTGGCCGGAACGGTGTTCGTAACGGTCTCCCGTACGATTTTTTCCACAATCACGGTGTCGCGGATATGTTGCGGCCTGACTTCGGGAACTACTACTGTAACAGGATTGGATACAACCTTGACGTTGGTGATGTTCTTGCGTGACGGTTTGCCGAGATTTACGCTGATGCCGATCGTTCCGCTGACGGTAAGGGCCGGGAAATTTTTCCAGGTCTGATAGATACGGTTGCTGTATGTGGTCGCCTTGATATCGGGGACGATGGCAATACGGCTTGTAATATATATTGGGAAAGCTATGCCTCCTCCTCCGCCGATAGCGTCATTGTCGATTCTGGCCCAGCCGATATGGAGGTAAGGAATAATGTTGCGGTGTGCACGGATAAGCATGTCGCCATGCAGGTATTCGTATCTCTTGTAACCGAAGTCGGTGTACTTGTCAGATATGGACAGTCCCTGAAAACCGGCGCGGAAACCGCCCCAGTCACTGAACCAGTAACCGAAATAAATGTCGTTTCCTATACCGGCGCCATTGTGGGATGTGGCACGGTTCGCAGGATTGTTGAAACGCTGACCGTCAAAGCCGAAATTCATTCCTATCCCTGTGCCGACGAACCAACCTGTATTGTTGTTGTCTTCGTTCCCGCTCGTGTATTCAGTGGTGACTTCTTCCTGGGCGCGAGCCGTAATGCATATGGCAAGGATGGCGGTGAAAAGAGTAAGTTTTTTCATTTGTTCTGGATAGTCGAAAATATCAGAATCGGTAAAGAAGGCCCAGAGAAACCAGGCCGCGGATATCCAGCGGAAAACCGCCGTACCCTTCGAAGTTTTCCTGGTCCTTGACAGAGGGAATCAGGCCGTTGTATTCGTCGGTATAAGCCTCCCCGCAGACATCGGCGAAAAGACCGATATTGTCTGACACGTTGTACTCGGCGATGCCTCCGAAGCGGAAACCAAAGGCTGTGCTGGGGTCGTTGAGGCGTTGCCAGGGGTGATTGGGGTCGGTCATTTTGAAGCTGTGGCCGAAGCCCAGGCCTCCGTATAGTTTTATCCTGAAAAAGGTTTGAAGGTCGCTGAGGCCGTGCATATCAAGTATGGCATCGGCGAATGCATTGATACTGTTGAAAGTATAAGGGTAAAAGCCTCCGCCGGCAGTATCGCGGGTGTTGCATGCCCCGGCATTCTTCGCATAAGATGCGCTCAACCGGATGCCGAATATGTCATTCAGGTCATAACCGGCAAATACTCCGGCCTGGTACGTAACAAGGTCAAGGGCCTTGCCATTTTCCCGATACGAGAAGTGGTTTTCGTAAATGTTCAGCATGGGCCCCTGCTGGAATCCGGCGTAAAACCGTCCTTCGTGGCTATGCCTGATTTGTGCGGATGCTGGTGCTGCCAAAAGCGACATGGCGACAGCTACACATACAAGTTTTCTCATTACTGCTTAAAGATTCAATAATTCATGCCGATACGGCTCCGCCCCCGGGCCTGCAAAAGCTGCCCGTATGGCGTCAGTGTGCATATATGCTCTCACTTTCGAGCGCAAATTTATATCAAGATTTTAGCAAAAGCAAGAGAAAAATGGTATATTTGCAACTTCGTTGTAAATACCGACATTTTATGACTGAGCCGCGATGGCATAACATAGCGCTTTTTTCACTCCTGCACGATTTGTCGCTGTCTCTGCTGGCGTCTCTGTTTGCCGTCCTGGTAATCCGCTGGGTATCAGAACCAATCCCCGGCTATACGCGGCTGGTCCTGATATGGCTCGGCTTCTCAACGCTGGGCTCTGTTTCCGGCATTCTGCTGTCCGGCTGCAGCAAGGACGTAAAAAAATATGCCAGCGTCCGTTCCATAGCCAGGGTGATATATGCCCTTTCCATAAAAGAGGTTGTCATCGTTGCAGTTATGCTGGCTGGTTTGGTAAGGATGCCGTCTCCCGCTCATGGCGCCCTTGCCGTTTTGTTGGATATAACCCTCTCGGCAGTTGCGCTTTCTTACATCCGGCTTGCGGCAAGGCTGTATTCCCGGGATTCGAACGTAGCGGTGAAATCCGCCTGCAAGTCGGCTCTTGTCGTCGGAACAGACAACGCTGCCATCAGCCTGGCGAATGATCTGGAAAAAGAAGGTTACGACGTGGTGGGATTCCTTTCGCGTCGGGAAAACATTTCCGGCCGCGTGATAGCGGACCATGTCGTTTATTACTGCAAAACCGATGAAGACCTGGAGCGGCTTCAATGGCGGCTCGGAGGAGTGGACGGAGTCTTTTTCCCTCGTAAGAGCGCCCGTCTTGACCCGGACGGCGGCGACCTCAAAGACGAAATCCCTCAGGAGGATGGTATGTCGATGGCCGGTCATATAATAAAACGCGCTTTTGACGTGGGGCTTTCGGGTTTCCTGCTTTTGATTTTTGCCCCGCTGATCGGAATCTGTGCTTTTATGGTCAGGAAGGAAGACGGCGGTCCGGTGATCTACAGGCAGGAGAGGGTAGGAAAAGGAGGTGCCCCTTTCGTTATTTTCAAGTTCAGGACCATGCATGTCAACGCTGAATCCACGGGCACTCCCGCGCTCTATTCCGGAGAGAACGATGTGCGGCTTACCCGTGTTGGAAGGTTTATGCGGGCTCATCATCTTGACGAGCTTCCCCAACTTTGGAACGTCCTGCGCGGAGACATGTCTTTTATCGGTTACAGGCCGGAGAGGCCGTTTTATATAGACCGCATAATGGAGCATAACGGCAGATACCGCTATCTGTACCAGATAAGACCGGGAGTAACCAGTTATGCAACCCTTTACAATGGTTACACGGACACCATGGATAAGATGCTTACCCGTCTTGACATGGATTTGTATTATTTGAGGAACCACTCCGTACTGTTCGACATGAAAGTACTGGGGCTTACGTTCTTAAGCATAATAAGCGGGAAGAAGTTTTGATGACGGAGCAACTGGCATACTGGTATGTGGCAAAGACGCGTCACGGTGCTGAACTCGGGGTGAGGAACCGCCTCCGGGAATGCGGCGTGGAGAGTTTTGTTCCCACATGTACCCGTCGTGCCTCGAGAGGAAAGAAAATGGTTGAAATGCCGCTTCTCAACAGTTTTGTATTTATCCGTGCCAAAAAGTCCGACGCATTGGACCTTATCCATTTCAGCGGGGTAAAGGCCGACTATGTATTCGACTGTGCCACCCATCGGCTGATGGTTGTTCCCGACAAGCAGATGGATGATTTCCGCAGGGTCCTTGACGCATCGATTGAGGAAGGCGGCCTTATGGATAAACCCCTGCATCCGGGAGAGCGGGTGCGCGTGATTCACGGGGCGCTGAAGGGTGTGGAAGGTTTCGTGCTGGAGATTCAGGGACGTTATTTTGTAGTCGTAGGCCTTTTGAACTGTCTTTTTGCCAGAGCGCGGGTTCCGAGGGCCTGGCTGGAGATTATATGATTTGTTTTGACAATTATTCATTTATACCGCAGATGAAAAGAAAATACAGTATTCCTCTGGTAAAGAAGGTGCGTGAACTGCGCCTTGAAAATGATTTGCTTGCCGCTTCGGTCGTGACAAAGGAAACCACGATTGAAACGGCCGGACACAAAGTGGAAGAAAAGATTTTTTCGGAAACCGGTTTTAATCATACATGGGAATGAAAGGGAGGTTTTTATTTGTGGCCTTTTCGGCCTTATGTGCGGTCCTTGGGGGCTGCATTCATGAACCGATTGGCGATGCAACCGGTAAAGAGGTGAAGTTCAGCGCTAGTACCAGATCCTCCAATATAACGAAAACCCTTTATTCGGGATACAAGTATACGTCCGAGAACCTTGAGCGCATTGACTGGGAAGACGGAGACCTCATCCGTGTCATCAGCAACGAGGTGTCGGCCCCTGCGGACAAATATGCCGATTATTCCATAACGCTCAAAGAGAACTCCAATCAATTCAGCTACGCAACGGCTACGCCTTCAGGCGCAGATCACGGCCTGATCTGGGGCGAGGGAACGCATACCTTTTTTGCCATGTACCCGGCGCCTTCCACATCCGGAGCCCAGTCCGGGCTTGACCTTTCGATAGTGGGCGACAACGGAGTCGTGACAGCGGTCCTTCCCGAAGACCAGAGTTTCGGCACCGCCAGGGTGAGCAAAGACGAAGATTATTACGGAGACATGAGGCTGGAATACATGTCTGCATGGGCTCAAGCCGCTTCAGGTAGCGATGTCACGCTGTCATTCACTCCCATAGTTACAACCTTTTATGTCACTGTTACCAACTCAACCGGCAATGCGATGACGTTGAGGAGGATAACCCTTTCGTCGGAAGGAAGCGCCCTTACGGGAACATACAAAGCGACAATCACTCCGTCAGGTGTGCGTAGCTATTCCTTCTTCCAGGGAGGATCATGGGTGTCGGCTCCTTCGCGTACGCTGGATAATTCCACAGTTTACTGCTCTTTTGCAACGGGGTTGAACATCCCTGATGATGATGCAGTGACAGTGGCGTTGTTCGCATTCCCCCAGAACATAACGCAGTTGACGCTTTCCGTGACATCAGATGAGACGGGAACTGTCAGTCTTCCCATGAAATACAGCGATCAGACGACATGGATCAACTTTACCGGCGGGAACAAACATAATCTGAACAACCTCGGCGTGCCACCCGTAACATATAATCTCACGGTAGACAAAACGCTGCTCAGTTACGATCAGAGCGGAGTCGCCGCCTCAGCACAGGAGTTTACGGTTACCAGCACGAAGACAATAGGCTCGAATGTCAAACCTGCAGGCTGGAAGACTCAGATTAAGGTCGGCGATGACTTTGTCGATATGACCGCGTCCAACAGGCCAGCATGGATGTCTGTTTCCGGACATGAATTCCCGCTGAATTCTTCAGGAATCACAACAAACTCACAGGCATACATGAAGAATGTGGGCGAGCAGCCGGTGGTTTCCCATGAAGACATGCTGAAATCCAATAAAGTCTATGATTCGTCAGGGGCCGTTTACGACAATTCCAGCCAGGCAAATGCTTTGGACCTGTCCAAATACAATTTCATCAACAGGCGTCAGGAGTCGATGCGTACTACGGCGAATACTTATATCGTAGCTTCTCCGGGCTGGTACAAGATACCCATGGTGTATGGCAACCTGATAGAGAACGGGAGTACTGTGGATAAAGCCTGCAAGGGTTCCACCTGGGCTCTGGGGCATCTGGATTACTTCAAAAAAGCCACGGATGCGAACATTTACCTGGGAATCAATTATCCCTGGTTGCAGAGTTCATACCTGGACCACTGCGGTATACATTGGGAAAAATACACCCACTGGACTGGTTCGGCTTCAATTACCACAGGACGCCAGTGGAGCAGCGGCTCCGACATAGGTGTGGTTACGGACGTGACGTTGGAAAAAACTGAAGAGTTTATTTATTTCAGAGTGGATCCGGACATGATCCGCCCCGGCAATGTCCTTCTTGCCACATACGACTCCGATGGCGACTGCTGCTGGAGCTGGCAGATATGGATAACAGACCAGAAGATGAATCTGATAACGGTAGGAACCAATCAGGTCCTGCCTGTCAATCTGGGCTGGGTTGACGATACGGAAGGCCAGCATTACCCTGCCCGCAGCGCTGTACTCAAGTTCGTCTCCACTGAAATCGACGGTCTGGAAACGGACGAGATGACGGTTGAGCAGCCGGAACTGGACAGGGTGTCCACATCGGGCTGGCAGACGTACTACCAGTGGGGGCGCAAGGACCCGATGAGCGTTGACGTAATGAATGTGTACAATGACGACGGCACTCTCAACAAGTCTATCAAACATCCGTCCAACATCATGTATGACGAGAGCACTTCAGGTTCCGACGAATACTACGACTGGACATCGGCCAATTACAACAACCTTTGGGATTCGCAGAACAATTCATGGAATACGTCCACTGCGGATCTGCCTAATCACAAAACCGTCTATGATCCCAGTCCGAGGGGCTTCAGCGTCCCTCCGGACGCCGCATGGGACGGGTTTGAAACCTGGGGGGCTGAAAAGTTTGAAAACGGACAATTCTATTATACTTCAAGCGGCCGTACTTCAACGATCTTCTTCCCTGCTTCCGGGTACATCAATTACAATGCAACGGTTGTTTCAGACAACGGCGCAGGCGGTTATTACTGGACTTCCCACCCCGGAGAGAACGTTCAGAGGAGGGCGAGTTTCTGCCTTCGTTTCCAAAGGGACGGATTGGGAGTGGTGCATGAAGTGTTCAAGAATCATGATGCCACATCTCCTTTTACGACAATGGCATATCGTGCTCTGGCATATTCAGTACGCCCGGTGCAATATAATGTCAGCGCGTCTGATTCCGATGTGATTACCGGATCACAGAGCGTTGAAATCGTGGTTGCAGATCAGGCTGCCGGCTGGGGATGGACTTCGGACACCAATCTGAAGTCCGGCGTTACAAAGTCGTCAGGAGATGTTTCTATTTATGTCAAGGGTAACAATACTCTTTCTACCAACGATCCCAAGTATATCGCTTCTGATAATACAATCACTTTAGGCAACGATAACGAATTGACGGTATCCGTTCCGGCGGGGCATCAGATCATATCGATCAGCATATCGTTCACTTCAGACGACGGAACCCTTGTGCTTGGAATTCCTTCTCTTGCAGATATTACGGCGGTGTCGTCGCCGAATAACGGCGGCGGATTTACCGACGGCAACGGCCGCAAAGACAAAAATGCCAACTGGAACATCGAGTCCTATACCGGCGGAGTCTTTACTCCTTCAGCCAATTCGGTTAAATTCAGTACGTCGACATCCGGCGGAAGCAGGAGGATTTCAAGTATTTACGTGGTCTATAAATAGCATAAACCACATAGATCCATAATAAGATGAAAAGAGTTTTATTTATCCTTCTTACGGCATTGTTGCTTGTGCCGTCGTTCACTGTGTCTGCCGAAGACTTTTCCATGCGCGTCATAGGAAAGGCTACGGGCATGTCGCCCCACTGCAAATATACCGTGAAGTTCTCATATAAGGTGAGGACGGCATCGGGCAGCGAGGAGAGCAGGACCAAATCTTACACCTTCGGACAATACGGCGGAACCACGACCATTGTTCTGGCATCCGGCAGCGAGAAGATCATCGGCGAAGTCGCCGCCTCGGGAAAGGCCACTGCCAGCAACGGCGAGGGTTTCTACGCGACAAAGGATATTCCTACCATGCGTTTTTCCGGCAGCATCCCGGAGCAGTACCGCAGCATTACTTTCACCGGCAACTCATACGATCCGAACGTCTTCATAGACAAATCGTCCAGTTGTTTCAAAAATCCGGAAGAGATAAAGAAGGCCCAGGAGGCGGAAACTGCCAGGAAGAGGGCCGAGGCTGAGAAACAGAGGTCCGAGGCGGCCAAGGCACGGGCCCGCGAAGCGGCGAAGGACAGGGAGGAGCAGGCGGCAAGGAGCGGCTCGATAGTCCCCGGATCCTATGTAGTTAGGGACCATGCCCAGAATCGTTATGTGGCGGTAATCAGCACCCGGATCAACACCGACCCTTCCTACACGAAGAGGGAGCCACGTCTCGGCAACAAGTACCCCCTGAAGGACGTCGTGGGCGTGATTTTCTACGTCCTGCCGACCGACGTCAAGCCCGGCGGACACAAACTCCCCGATGTTGACAAGGGATACAATTGGAAGTATTCACGTCTCGTGGATGCGAAACTGGACGGCGTGTGGTCTGAAGACGGAAAAGTCAACCGCCATGTCTATATTATCGGCCTCAATGAATATGACAGCACCTGGCCCTATGCGACCGACAATGACAACGTCAATGCCGCTTCCGAATTCCAGGTGCACAAAATCCGCAAGGAAGGCTCTACGGCGGTAGGCTACACCGGCGCAGACCTCTACAAGGGTGCGACGGACTACAACAACCGTCGCGGCGTTTCCCACCGCGTGAAGCCCAATCACTGGGCAGTGACCTGCAATACGCAGAACAAGCTTCCCGGCAACACGTCCGGCTGGTTCATCCCTACAAGGTCGGAAATAATGCTCATGGCCAATACCGACCTCATCACCAACGCTCTTGTCACGATCCACTGCACTCCTATCCACGACAAGGTTTACTGGACCATAGAAGAGGCTTCCAACACCACCGCCGTCGGCTGGAGGTGCAACAAGGGGAAGATCACCATCATCCCGGCTGCCAAGAAGCAGACCAACTGTCACGCACGTGCCATAGCTGTCTTATAGAGTTTTTATGAAATACGGATCCTTATTTTTACGCATCTCCGCCATTGTCCTGGCGGGGATGGTGATTTTTGCCTCCTGCGGGCGAAAGAAAGTCGCCGAGCCGTCGGCACAGGAATATGCCGGTTACATCAAAGCGTTCACGGGAGGCATCGTGACCGAAGACGCCACCATCCGCGTGGACCTGACGGAGGATGCCGCCGACATGATTACCGAAGGGCTTTTCAGTTTCAAGCCGGATGTGAAGGGTATAGTGAAATGGAACAACGCCCAGTCGGTATCGTTCGTCCCTGAAGAAGGAGCCCTCAAGGTTGGGCAGGTCTATAAAATCTCGTTCGCCCTCGGGAAACTCATTCCCGGCGCACCGGAGGATTTCCCCTTCGGCATAACCATAAAAGGGAATCTTGTTTCGCTTCCGGAAGCGGCGCCTGAGCCGGACAACGGCAGGGCGTTCCGCGTAGTGCAGGCGTCCGTAAAGGAGAACTGCATAGAAGTCAGCCTGAGCGAGGCTCCCGCAAATGCCACGGTAAAGGGCCTGGTGGAACTCACAGGCGTAACCCGCAGTTACGTGCAGGTGGACGGAAAGGTGCTCAAAGTGCATTTCGAGGGCCGCAAAGGCGACATGAAGCTCACTCTCGACAAGGGCCTCAAGGGCGTAGGCGGAGCCGCCCTCGCGGAAGACTTCACCCGCGTTTTCCCTGAAAAGGATGAAGCGCCGGCCGTAAAGATCCCGTTCAACGGCAGCATCCTGCCGGACAGGCAGAATCTGGTCCTTCCGTTCCGGGCTGTGAACCTTTCGGCCGTGGAAGTGCGTGTAATAAAGATTTACGAAAAGAATATACTGATGTTCCTGCAGGAAAACGATTTGGGGGATGATAACGGTCTGCGTCGCTGCGGGCGTCTCATATACAAGGGGGATGTGCCTCTGGACGCCACCCTCGACCTGCATCAGTGGAACGACCACTGCATCGATCTCAGCGGCCTGTTCAAGCAGGAACCCGGCGCTATCTACCGCATCCGCCTGAGTTTCCGCATGGACCAGAGCCTCTACGGCGGCAAGGAGCTGACATCTTCGGCCAGGCCGGTCGGCAGGCCCACGGCTGCCGAAGAGAGCGACTGGGATACCCCCAATCCCTACTATTGGGACAATTACTTTGACTGGGACGAATACAACTGGGAAGAATCCGACGACCCTTCCAAGGCGTCCTATTACATGGAAGCCGAGCGTTTCCCGGCCGTGCAGCTTCTTTCCAGCGACCTCGGCCTGGTGGTGGAATATGCCGGAGGCAGGCAGCTGTGGGTCGCGGCGACGGATCTCATCAGCGCCAAACCCGTTTCCGATGCCAAAATAGAAGTGTATGATTATCAGCTTCAGTGCATAGCGAAAGGGAAAACCGACGGCAAGGGACTTGCAACCCTCAGCATGGATGTCAGGCACAGGCCGTTCGCCGTGGTTGCCAAAGCCGGCGGAAGCACTGCATACCTTAAGGTGACACTCGGAAACGAACGCTCCGACAGCCGTTTCGACGTCGGCGGAGAAGTTCTCCAGCGCGGCATCAAGACCTTCATCTACGGTGAAAGGGGAGTGTGGCGCCCGGGAGACACCCTGCACATAACCGCAATCATCGCCGACCGCGGCAAGCGCCTTCCGGCGGACCATCCGGCCACGCTGGAGGTCTATACTCCGGAAGGGCAGTTCTACAGCAAGACCACCCGCAAGGGCACTGACGGCTTCTTCAACTTCGACATCGTTACGAAGGCGGACGATCCCACCGGTTACTGGAATGCATACCTCAAGGTAGGAGGAAGCAGTTTCCATAAAACACTGCACATCGAAACGGTCAAGCCCAACCGCCTGAAAATCATCACTTCCTATCCTTCCGTGATGGAGGCGGGGAAGACCGTACAGCTCCAGGCCACGGCTTCATGGTTATCCGGGGGAGTGGCCGGCAACATGCCCGCCCGTGCGGAGATTACCCTTCGCAAGGCGCCCGGAGCGCCCTTCAAGGGATTCGAGAAGTATGTCTTCAACAATCCTTCGACCAAATACGGTTCCCGTGAGATGAATCTTTTCAACACCAGGCTGGATGCGGCCGGCAATCTTAACGCTAGGGTCACGCTTCCTGCCGCGGAGAACGCTCCCGGCATGCTGCAGGCACTGGTGGTAACGAGCGTACAGGAGCCCGGAGGAGATGAAAGCTTCACCACCGAGACAGTTCCGTATTCTCCGTTCTCTTCCTATGTGGGAGTGCGTATGCCGGAAGAAAGCTTCCTGGAGACCGACAAGGATCATAAAATCGGCCTTGTGGTCGTGGATGCCTTCGGCCAGCGGGTAATCGGGCACAAGGTTGAATACGCCGTGTTCAAGACCGGATGGAGCTGGTGGTGGGACAATGCCGGCGGCCCTCTGGACGCTTATGTGCACGGTTCTTCGGTGAAGAAAATCATGAGCGGGGAACTGACTGCGGTGGCCCAGGATGCCGGTTTCACATTCAAGGTGGATTATCCTGATTGGGGCAGGTATCTGGTCCTCGCCCGCGACAAGACGTCCGGACATATCAGCGGCACCTCGTTCACGGTGGACTGGCCCGAGTACCGCGGCCGCGCGGACCGCAGGGATCCCGAATCGCTTACCATGCTCACGCTTTCTACCGACAAGCCTTCATATCAGGTTGGCGACAAGGCCACGATCTACATTCCTGCAGCAGAGGGCGGTCAGGCGCTGGTAAGTCTGGAAAATGCAAGGGGCGTGATAAGCCGCGATTGGGTGCAGACGTCATCCAAGGACACTCCCTGGAGCTTTACGGTAACGCCCGAAATGGCTCCGAACATATATGCGGAAGTAACCCTGCTTCAGCCTTACGGCGCATCCTCGAACGACCTTCCCATACGCCTCTACGGCATACAGCGGATAAAGGTGGACAACGCCGCGTCGCATCTGGAGCCGGTTGTGAGCATGCCCGACGTGATCCATCCGGAAGAAACCTTCACGGTGAAGATTTCGGAGCGCAGCGGCAAGCCCATGACCTATACCTTGGCCATCGTTGACGAGGGACTTCTGGACCTGACCGCATTCAAGACCCCGGATCCGTGGGGCAAGATGTACACGGACGAGGCGCTTGCCGTGAATACCTGGGATCTCTACGACCAGGTGATAGGCGCGTTCGGCGCCAAAATGTCGCCGGTGGCTGCTATCGGCGGTGACGAAGACGCCCTGCGCAACGCCCGCAAGGACAACCGCTTCAATCCGGTGGTGCTGTTCAATGGCCCCAGGACCGTCAGCAAGGGTACGGATGTGCTCAAGCTCAGGCTCCCCATGTATGTGGGAAGCGTCCGCGTGATGGTGATAGCCGGCCACGAAGGCGCTTATGGAAATGCCGAGAAGACTGTTCCCGTGCAGAGCCCGCTGATGCTGGTGTCTTCGCTTCCGAGGGTGCTGGGATGCGGCGAGAAGGTATCCGCCGCGGTGAACGTATTCGCTATGGAAGACGGAATAGGCACCGTTACGGTGAAGGTTGAGGCTGACGGCCCGCTTTCTGACGGCGGCACAAAGACGGTGAAGTTCTCGGAAAAAGGCGACAAACTGCTGCAGTTCCCGCTCATGGCCTCGGAATCGGAGGGTGTGGCGCACATCAAGGTAAGCGCTGCCGGAGGTAGTTACAAGGCCTCTGAAACCATCGCCCTTGAAGTGCGCAATCCCAATCCTGCCGTTACCGAACTGGAGCGTTTCTCCCTGGAGAAGGGGGCATCCCGGCAGGTTGACGGCACGTCGCTGCAGCTGGCGGTCTTCCCGGCCGTCGACATCCGCAGTCTGTATATAAAGATGAAGGATTATCCCTACGACTGCTCCGAGCAGCTGAGTGCAAGGGGGCTCGCGCTACTGCATCTGCTGCCGCTCCTGCCGGAGGCTGACGCCGCCGAGGCGAAAACGCTGATTCCCACTCTCGTCAGCGGCCTCTACGCCCGTCAGCAGGCGGACGGGGGGTTCGCATACTGGAGCGGAGGAGTTTCCAACACCTGGGTGTCTTCGATGGCAGGCCAGTTCCTGTCGGAGGCCTCCAAAGAGGGATTCGAAGTGAATGCCGGAGTGCTCAAGAAATGGAAGAGCTACCAGCAGAAGATGTCGCAGGTCTTCCGTGTCGCCGGAAACAGCTTCTTCTCCAATCAGGACGAAGCCTACCGTCTCTATACGCTGGCAATTGCCGGAACGCCGAACGTCGCCGGCATGAACAGGCTGAAAGAGGCCGGGCAGATAGGCTCCCAGGCCAGCTGGATGCTGTCGTCCGCCTATGCATTGAGCGGAAAGGCGGCTCTTGCGGAGGGCATACTGAACGGTGTCAGCAGGGAATTCCCTGAATATGAGCCATATAACATAACCTACGGGACATCTCTCCGCGACCGCTTGATCGCGGTAGACGCCCTTACGCTCAACGACCGTGTGCCTGAGGCGATTGCCCTTGCATCGGAACTGCCGCTCCGCGACATGTCCACGCAGGAAAGCGCTTTCGCAGCCATCGCGCTCCATCATATCTACAAGAAGACGGACACCCAGGCCGTAAGTGCGAAACTGGGATCGAAAGACGTCGCTTCCGCCGCTTCGGTGGTAACGCTGCCGCTTTACGGACCTGCGGAATTGCAGAACGCTTCCGACGGAGTGCTTTACTGCACCGTGCTGAAAGTGTCCCGCGAAGGGAACAGGAAGGCCGTATCCAACGGCCTGGCGCTGGATGTGCGCTACACCGGGGAGGACGGTTCGCCGATCAATCCCGCGACCCTTGCGCAGGGAACCCGCTTTACGGCTACCGTGAAAGTGACGGGCGACGCCGTCCGCGCCCATGAGAACCTGGCGCTTTCCTTCGGAATCGCTTCCGGATGGGAGATTGTGAACGAGCGTCTGCAGGGAAGTTCGGTCGCAGAAGACGGATACGACTTCAAGGATATCCGCGATGACCGGGTGAACTGGTACTTCGCGCTGCCTGCGGGCCGTTCCAAGACCTTCCGGGTGCAGTTGAGAGCCGCGTATGAGGGCTCATACATACAGCCCGCCGTGGTCTGCGACGCCATGTACGATCCGACCGTGAATGCCGCAACGGCATCTGGCACGGCGGTGGTAACCCGCTAGATGAAAAGATTATGTCGTGCCCGGCTCCGGCCGGGCATATTGATTCTGGTCCTGCTGCTGCTCGGCTGGTTCTTCTGCCTGCCGCGCAAACTTTTCAGGGACGTGAGTTACTCAACGGTGGGGGAAAGTGCCGGCGGGGAGTTGCTGGGCGCGAGGATTGCTGCCGACGAGCAGTGGCGCTTCCCGCCCTGCGACACCGTTCCCGAGCGTTTTGCCACTGCCCTTATCCAGTTTGAAGACAGGCACTTCCGGTATCATCCGGGAGTGAACCCCGTCTCGCTTCTGCGTGCCGCAAGGGATAATTTCAGGAGCGGGCACGTAGTGAGCGGCGGCAGTACCATAACCATGCAGGTCATCCGCCTTTCCCGTCAAAAGGAAAGGACGCTGTGGCAGAAACTGGTCGAATCCGTGCTGGCTACCAGGCTGGAGCTGCGCTATTCCAAGCGGAAAATCCTTGCCATGTATGCCTCACACGCTCCTTTCGGAGGGAATGTGGTGGGACTGGAAGCCGCCTCGTGGCGATATTTCGGCCGCCCGGCATCCGAACTCTCATGGGGAGAATCCGCCACTCTTGCAGTACTTCCCAATGCACCTTCCACCATGCATCCCGGCAAAGGCCGGGAAGATCTGCTGCAGAAGCGCAACCGCCTGCTGAAAAGACTGTTGGAGCATGGGGACATATCTTCCGAAACCTACGACGCGGCCTGCGAGGAACCTCTTCCGGACGAGCCTCTGCCGCTGCCTGTGCTGGCTTCGCATTATGTGGAGAGATGCCCGAAAGGGAAGCGGACGCGCACCGGGATATCGCTGCCGCTGCAGATGGCTGTCGAGTCGGTGGTGAACCGCCGCTCGGACGACCTGGCAAGGGAGGGAATCGCAGATATGGCGGCGGTGGTGGTCGACAATGCCACGGGGGCTGTCATCGTCTACGTCGGGAATTCTTCTCCTGACCGCGAGCGCCCGGGCAGGCAGGTGGATATCGCTTCTTCTCCCCGCTCTACCGGAAGCATACTCAAACCTTTTCTGTATGCGGCCGCCCTGCAGGAAGGCGACATCCTTCCGCGAACGCTGCTGCCGGACATACCGGTGAACCTCGGCGGTTTTGCGCCGCAGAATTTCGACCGGCAGTTCTATGGAGCGGTGCATGCGGACGAAGCCCTGGCCAGGTCGCTGAACGTGCCGTCGGTATTTCTGCTCAGGAAGTACGGGGTGCCCAAATTCTGGTCGGTGCTGCGGGAAGCGGGGCTGAGCACCATTACTCAATCGCCTGACCATTACGGACTTTCGCTTATTCTCGGAGGTGCGGAAGCGCGGCTGGACGAGATTGTTTCGGCGTATTCTTCTTTCGTGCGGGGAGAGGCCCCCATTACGGATGCGCTGGCAAGATGGTATACCTATGAGGCGCTGAAAGAAGTCAACCGGCCGGACCAGCTTGACTGGAGGCTTATCAGTTCTGTGCGCAAGGCGGCATGGAAGACTGGCACCAGCTATGGATTCCGAGATGCGTGGGCGGTGGGGATGACTCCGGCTTATACTATAGGCGTCTGGGCGGGAAATGCCCAGGGGCAGGGGGTTCCGGGGCTTGTAGGGGCCCGTACTGCCGGTCCGGTACTTTTCGATATACTCAACCTGCTGCCGGCATCCGACGAGTGGTTCGTCCGGCCCGAATCCGGCATCTGGACAGATGTATGCAGGGATTCCGGCCATCTCGCCGGTCCGGATTGCCCTTCGGAAGGGATACTTCTGTCTGAAAAAAGCCTGGACAGCGACCCGTGCCCGTATCATGGGAGCGGAGAGTTCGTGCTTCCGCCGGCCATGGAGTGGTATTACAGGCAGAATCATCCGGAATATACAGGCGCTAAAAAAGCAAGCGCCGCGGTTTCGATGCAGTTCATATATCCGCAGAACGGCGCCGTGCTGATTTTGCCGCGCCAGCTTTCGGGAACGGTGGAAGGGCTTGTTTTCCGAGTGGCCCATCACAGGTCGGACGCCACAATCTGGTGGCATCTGGACAATTGCTATGTGGGAGAAACCACTTTCCGGCATGAACTGCCGCTCGCTCCCGATCCCGGCCCGCACACCCTCACGGTAGTCGACCAGGACGGATCCGTCGCTTCCGTCAGTTTTACTGTCGCCGAGCGCTAGTTCATCCACTTCATCCCCAGGCGCTCGATGAGACGGGAGGGGAGGAGCCGGACAAGGAAGGGGACAGACAGGTTGAAGGCTCCCGGTCGGCGGAGGCGGCGGCCGTGGAACATGGCGCGGAGGGCCTTGTGGACGAGTTTTTCAGGGCTTTGGACAAAACCGAGCCGGCGTCCGGCCCTGCGGATTCCGGGATTGAGTTTGTAAAGGCCGGTGTCCACGGCGGCCGGGCAGATGGTGGTAACCGTCACGCCGTAAGGTGCAAGTTCATAGGAAAGCCCAAGCCCGAAACTCTTGAGATAGGCCTTCGACGCCGAGTAAACGGCAATCCCCGGAGCCGGAATCTCCGCTGTCATGGATGACATTATGAGTATCCTGCCTTTGCCGCGCTCCTTCATCCTTTCCCCGAAAAGCACGCAGCACTCCGTAACGGTCTCCACGTGGAGCGAAATCATCGTGCGCGCTTTCCGGAGATTGCGGCTGCCGAGATATTCCATAAAGAACATGCCGGCATTGTTTACCAGAATATCAATGACAAGTCCTTTTTCATCGCAAAAAGCGAGCAGTTTCCCGGCGCATCCCCTTTCCGCAAGGTCCATATACAGAACCTCCACAGGGACTCCGTACTGCCCGGAAAGGGAAGAAGCGGCATCGCGCAACTGCTCCTCCTGATTGCTAACCAGAAGAAGGCCGTACCCCTTCGCGGCAAGCTGCCTGGCATATTCGAGCCCTATCCCGGAGCTGCCTCCGGTTACGAGAGCCGTTCCCGGATCAGTCTTCGAAAACATTGCGGGGCTCCCAGGGGTTGCGTTTGATGGATTTTTTCATATTCATAATGGCGAATATATGCTAAAAAAGATAATCCAATCCAAGATAAAGTGCCGGACCCGTGCCGTCCTGGCTGCTGAAGGGCACTCCGCAGTCGGCGGCGACGATGAGATTCTCGTTTATAATCAGCCTGAGGCCGGTGCCGGCTGTGGAATGCAGCCTTTCCGGAGAACCCTTCAGCCGCACATCGGCGGGGGCTGCCGGGAAGACTTCCCTGAGGGTTGCGGGCAGGGAGCTTATGTCGATTCCCCGGAACACCCGGGTTGCATCGGTAAACAGATTCGCCCCGAGGGCGATATTCTGTTTCCAGAGCACGAAGGATGCGAATCTCCAGCGGAGTTCCGCGGTGGCGCATCCCATGTCGAGGCCTACCAGGCGGGCCCGGAGTATGCCGCGCGCCGTATCGCATCCGCCCATCCCTTCCAGGTCCGTCCTCTGCCCCATGAAGGTCATGTACGGAAGCACGTAGAAAGGCGCCTGCCTGCTGAAGGTGCCCTCGTAATTGAGGCGGTAGGCGAATGTCAGCACGTCGCGTGAAATCAGCGGCAGATAGTGCCTCCATGTGAAGGAATAGCGGTAGAAGGGCGTCTCGCTGAAGGGGGCGAGCAGCACGTGGGTTTCGGCCCAGACGCCCCTGGAGGGGGCTCCTTCCTTGTCGCGGCTGTCGTACACCAGCCCCATGCGCACTCCGGAAGAGAATCCTCCGTCGGCCTCTTTGGCGGATATGACCCCGGAAGCCCTGTATGCGTCGTAAAGCGTCGGCATCGTCTCCGGAAAGACCTCCGAGGCGGCTTTTCCCTTGTTTACCGAGGCGTAATCTATGCTGCCGAGACGGTAGTAACTCGCGTAGATGCCGGCTTCCCAGCACAGATGCCCGCTTATCCTGCCGATAAAATCGGATTTGAAGAGATATTCGAAGTGTGAATAACGGTAGAATGGATTCAGCTGCGCCGGATCGAAATACATCTCGTAGCCGTTGAATCCGTAGAAATTGAAGGCTTTGTCGATATTGGCGCGGAAATTCATGCACCAGCGCACCCCGGGAATCAGCTTCTGGTTGTCGTAGCGCAGCTGCACCATTTTGGAACCCTTGGTGAAGAACGACAGTTCCGAATAGAGCTTCGAGTCCAGCGCAGGATAGTTTTTGCCGTCTCCGTAGTCGAAAAGCATCAGCACGCCTCCGATCTGGAAACCTTTGTCCGCATCGTAGGCCACGGCGGGAAAGGGCCCCGGCTGTATTCCGGTTTTGACCACACCGTCTTCCCGAGCCTGAAGACCCAGGCACGGCAGGAGACCGACAAGCAGTATAAAGATTCTAGAACAGGTATCCAAGGCCTATGTATAGTGAACCCTTGCCGTCCTGCCCGTAATAGGGGGAGCTCTTGCCGGCGAAGTTGCTTACGGGAAGTCCGTACTCTGCCCTCACTATGAAATTCTCATTCATGATGAAACGAAAACCGCCGCCTACTGTAGAGTGGAGGCGTTCCTTGCTTCCACTGGCGAGTACGACGTCGTTAGGAGCCGTGGCCGTGAGTGTACGGAGATTCCCGGGCAGTTTGGAAACATTCAGCCCGCGGGTGACCATGACCCCGTCGCTGAAGGCATTCAGGGCAAGCGCTATGTTCTGGTTCCAGAGAGTGAAGCGGGTGAAGCGCCAGCGGAGTTCGGCTACGTACGTGGCCATATCCAGGCCTACTGCACGGCAACGCATCAGGCCGCGCCCGGTATCTGCACCGCCCATTCCTTCCTTGTCTATCTGCTCTCCCACTACGGAAATGTACGACAGCGCGTAGAAAGGCGCCTGCTTTCCGAAAGTGCCTTCATAATTGAGCCTGTATGCGAACGTGAGCACGTCGTTTTCGACGAGGGGCAGATAGTGCCTCCAGGTAAGGGAGTAGCGGTAGAAGGGGGTTTCGCTGAAGGGAGCGAGCAGCACGTGGGCGTCCGCCCATATTCCCCTTGTGGGAGCTCCTTCCTTGTCGCGGCTGTCGTATTCTACCCCGAGGCGTGCGCCTGCCGAGAATCCTCCGTCCGCTTCCTTTTCCGAAATCACTCCTGAATTCTTGTATGCATCATAAAGCGTGGGCATGCCGACGGGGAATTTCTTGTCATCGGCCTTTCCCTTGTTGATGCTGTCGTAGTCTATGGTGCCGAGCTTGTAGTAGCTTGCATACAGGCCGCCCATCCAGTTGAGGTTTTCGCTGATTTTGCCTATGAAATCCGACTTGAGCAGATACTCGTAGCGGGAATACCTGTAGAAGGGACTCATCTGCGCGGCGTCGTAATACGTTTCATACCCGTTGAAACCGTAGAAGTCGTATGCCTTGTCGAGGATCGCCCTGAAGGCACTGCTCCAGCGGACGCCGGGAATCAGGTACTTGTCGTCGTAACGGAACTGTATCAATTGAGAACCTTTGGTGAAACGGGAATACTCCATATACATCTTGGAGTTGTAGTTCGGATAGTTTTCTCCGTTTCCGTAATTGAATATCTGCAGCAGGGCTCCGTACTGAAAACCCTTGTCGGCGTCGAATGCCACTGCGGGAAGGGGGCCGAAATTCAGGCCGGTCTTGGTGATTTCCTTGTTCTGGGCCTTCAGGGGAAGGCTGCAGACGAGGACAATCAGGATTGCGGACAGTTTCTTCATCGTATAATCGTATTATTTGTATATCGGTCCGAAGTTGGCGCATGCCCTGTAGTCGGCGCCCTCCTTGTCCATTCCGAAGGCGTTCCATGCTGCCGGGCGGAAGATCTTGCCTTCCGGCACGTTGTGCATGCATACGGGGATGCGCAGTATGGACGCAAGCGTAATCAGGTCGGCGCCGATATGCCCGTAGGCAATAGCCCCGTGGTTCGCACCCCAGTTGTTCATCACGCTGTAAACGTCCTTGAAACAGTCTTTGCGCTCGTCCAGGCGTGGTACGAACCAGGTTGTGGGCCAGGTCGGGTCGGTGCGTCTGTCAAGGATGTCGTGCATGTCTTTCGGAAGCTCCGCGGTCCATCCTTCGGCAATCTGCAGCACCGGGCCGAGCCCGTCCACGAGGTTCAGGCGCATCATGGTCATGGGCATGCCTCCCCGGGTTACGAAGTGGGCGCTGTAGCCGCCTCCGCGGAAATAATCGCGGTCCGCCGGCATCCAGTTGGTCGCCTTGAGGCAGGCCTGCACGTCGGCTTCCGTCATGTTCCAGGGTTCCTTGATCGTGGGTTTGCCGTCGGCGTCCGACATCGCTCCGGTGGCGTCCAGGGTAGTGGCTCCGGAATTGATGAGGTGGATGAATCCGCCTGCAGCCAGCCCTTCGGGGGCCTTGCCGGTCACGCGCTTCACGGCCTCCGGGCTCCAGTAGGTGCGGACGTCGCTGAACATCACGCCGCGGTTGGTGAGAAGGTGCCCGAACATCATGCTGAGCCCGTTCAGGGCGTCGTTTTCAGTCGCAAGCGTGTAGGCTTCGCGGATGCCGTTCCAGTCGAAGGAAGAGCACATCAGGCTTTCCGGGAAGTCGAAATTGGGCTTGTAGTCGGTCCACTGGCGCTGTCCCTGCACTCCGCCTGCGATGGCGTTGTGCCCGAGGGCTTCCTCTTTGTAACCCATTTCCAACAGCCTGGGATTGCCGAACATGAGGTCGCGAATGATCATCATGTTCTTGACGGTGAATTCCCAGTCGGCGTCCTTCTCTTCGCGCGTCTTGCCCTTTCCCTTGCCGTTGAAACTCGTCATCGGAGTGCCGGGGAAGAGGGGACGGTCTTCATTGTAGTCGTGTCCTTCCTGGGGCTTGCAGTATTTCTCCACCCACTCCATGGCCTTTTCAAATTCCTCGTGGTCGTAGATTCCGAAGTCCACCCGGCGCAGTATCTCCACGAGAGAAACGTATTCCGCGCGCATGCCGAGGTATTTCTGCAGGAAATCCGCGTCCACTATCGAGCCGGCGATTCCCATGCAGGTGTTGCCCATCGAGAGATAGCTCTTGCCCCGCATGGTGGCCACCGCCTGCGCTGCGCGGGCGAAACGGAGTATCTTTTCCGCCACGTCGGCGGGGATGCTGTTGTCCGCAAGGTCCTGCACGTCGTGCCCGTATATTCCGAAGGCGGGAAGCCCCTTCTGGGCGTGTGCCGCGAGCACCGCAGCGAGATACACCGCGCCAGGGCGCTCGGTGCCGTTGAATCCCCATACCGCCTTGGGCCAGTGGGGGTTCATGTCCATGGTTTCGGAGCCGTAGCACCAGCAGGAAGTTACCGTAATCGTGGAGCCTACGCCTTCGCGTTCGAATTTTTCCGCACATGCGGCGGATTCCGCTACGCGGCCTATGGTGCCGTCGGCGATCACGCACTCGACAGGGCTGCCGTCTCCGTTGCGAAGGTTGGCTGAAATAAGTTCTGCGACGGCTTTCGCGAGGGCCATCGTCTTTTCTTCAAGGTTTTCGCGCACTCCGCCCTGGCGGCCGTCTATGGTCGGGCGAATGCCTATTTTAGGATATTTCATGTTATTGAATGTGGTTTGTCGTTTTCTGGATACGGTACATCCTCCAGCCGTAGGTGGCTACCACCGCAAAGCAGATGAGGGGAAGGATGAAAGAGGCGTTTACCGCCGGGTGGCCTGCCACGGTGCCGAGGTCGATTATCATTCCCTGCAACGGCGGCATCAGGGCTCCGCCCACTATCGCCATCACCAGGAAGGAGGCTCCCAGGGTGGTGTCCTGCGGATCGACGTCTTCGAGCGCTATGCCGTAGATGGTGGGGAACATCAGCGACATGAAGAAACTGATGCCCACGAGGCAGGCAAGTCCCGCCTTACCCACAATGAGTATGGTACCGGCGGTGCAGAGCGCCGCGCAGACACCGAAGATGCCCAGCATCCTGCGGGAATTGAGGTACTTCATCAGCATCGTGGAGATGAAGCGGCTGGCGAGGAACAGGCACATCGCCATTATATTATAGGTTTGTGCGGTTGCCTTGTTGATGCCCAGATTGTCGGCATACTGGATTATGAAGGTCCAGACCATTATTTGGGCAGCCACGTAGAATACCTGGGTGAGCACTCCTCCCCGGTAAACCCGGTTGTGCCAGAGGTTGCGCAGGGTTTCCTTCGCGGAATGGGTGTTTCCCGCGGCCTTCTGCTCTTCGCTCTGCGTCTTCGGCATGCGGGTGAGAGCTATCACCGCCAGCACCACGAGCACCACCAGCCCTATTATTACGTAAGGATTGCGGATGACTGCCAGGTCGTGCAGGCGTATATCCGCCTTTTCAGCCTCGGAAAGGGTGGGGAAGATGATTGCCCCCGCGGCATCCCTCTTGTCTGAGAGCAGCTGGGGGAGTACTACGAAGGATGCGACCGCCATGCCGCAAAGCGAGCCCATGGGATTGAAGGTCTGCGCCAGGTTGAGCCTGCGGGTGGATGTCTCCTTGCTTCCGAGCGAGAGGATGAAAGGATTCGCCGTCGTTTCGAGGAAGGCAAGCCCGAAGGTGAGGATGTAGAGGCTGATGCAGAAGAACGAGAACTGCTGGTAGGCTGCCGCCGGGATGAACAGGAACGCCCCAGCTGCATACAGCCCGAGCCCCAGGAGTATGGCGCTCTTGTATGAATATTTGCGGATGAAAAGCGCCGCCGGAATCGCCATGGTGGCATATCCGCCGTAGAAGGCGAACTGCACCAGCGAGGCTTTCGCGGCCGACAGTTCCATCACTGTCTGGAAAGCGGCCACCATAGGATTGGTAATGTCGTTCGCAAATCCCCAGAGCGCGAACAGGCTCGTAATCAGTATGAAGGGAACGAGATATTTCTTCTCAACCAGTCTGGCTTTAGTGTTCATAGATACAAATATAAGAAAAAACCTTATATTTGATGCGGATTATGAAGACACATCTTTTACTTATGATACTTGCGGTTTCTGCGGCCCTTCCCGGACGTGCCGCAGAGATACCGCAGACCGAAAGGACACGGGGTCTTGTAAAAGAACTCCTCATGAAGTTGGACAGCACCGGCGTGTATGCCGCGCGGAAGGAAAAGAAGATTGAAGATATCAAGTCCGGACTTCCGGGCGATACGGATGAAGAGCGTTATTCCCTGTGCTACGACATCGCTGAGGAATATTCCAACTACATTCTGGATTCCGCTCTGGTTTATATGGAAAAAGCGGAACTCTTTGCGCGGGAGACCGGTAATGATTCTCGAAGGATCGATGCCGAACTCAAACTCACGGAACTGCTGACCGTCGGAGGTTTTTATTACGAAGCGAACGAAATCCTTGCAGCCATACCGAGAAACACCCTGAAGGGAAAACTTCTGGTTCAGTATTACAATGCATGGACGTTGCTCTTCCACGAGCTCTATTCCAGTTCCACCGAATCTGCAGGGTTGAAGGAGAAATACCGTGCGAGGTACAACGTTTACAGGGATTCCATGCTTTGCGTAGCGGACACGCTGAGCTCCGTATATCTGCGCAACATGGAAAGGAAAGAAGCCAGGCTGGGGAATTTCGACGAGGCCCGCAGATACAACGCGTTTCGCTATTCACTGATAAAGGACCACAGGTCAGGGGCGTATGCGACCTGTGTCTATGACCGTTTCCTCATATCTTATTATTATGAGAAGAAACTCACGGGAGAAGCCGTGGACGACCTCCTTGAATCTGCAATCATCGAAGTCGAGAACAGCAACCACAATATCGCTTCGCTGCTCAGGGTAGAAGCGCTGCTGATCAATTTCAATGAGGTCGAGGCCGCCAAGAAGGTGTCGGATTACTATTATTCGTCGTTACAGCAGCTGGGGTCGAGAAAGCGCCTCCTGGAAGGCGGCCAGCAGGCTATCAGGATAATGGAACGGAACCAGCAGCTGCTCGAGAAAAGGAAAAACGAGCTCCTGGCCGCCCTTGCGTTCATCTCCCTTCTCGTGGTGGCCCTGGTTTTCATGCTTGTCATAATAAACAGTTCCAGGCTCAAGATTTCCGGGCTCAAGGACAACCTCCAGCGTTCCGCCAAGATTTCCAAGCGCTACATAGGAGTCCTCTTCCAGCTCTATTCGTCGTACATCAAACGGCTTGACACCTTCCGCATGAAGATCCACTCCAACCTCAGGAAGGGCAATGTAGAGCAGGCGATTGAACTCACCAGTCCGCTTGGCGATTTCGCTGCGGAAGAGCGGAAAGAACTGTTCAACAATTTCGACATCGCGTTCGTCGACATCTTCCCCGATTTCATCGAAACCGTGAACGGGTGCTTGAAGCCGGAAGAGCAGATTGTTCCCAAGAAAACAGAGATCCTGACCACCGAACTCCGCATCCTCGCCCTTATAAAACTGGGCATAGAGGACAGCACGGAAATAGCCGAACTTCTGCACTGTTCGGTAAAGACGGTATACAACCTCAGGTCTGTGCTGAAGTCACGTCTTGCCATTCCGGAAGAGGAGTTCAAGAGTATCATTTTTGAATTATAATGTTGAAATTTCGCAAATAGCGACTTCCCGAAATTGGTTATTAAAATAATTTATTTAATTGATAATCAGTAAATAAATCTTTCCCGAAACGCTCTGTCGTTTCCCGATTTTTTCAGGGCCAAGGAATCCCCGCTTTTTTATTTTAATTTTGTTGCGCAATTATTATACGATATGCGTGCGACAAAACATACCCTCAAAGCTTTTGCTTTGGCACTGATCCTGAGCGTGCCTTTCGAGGCTTCCGCCGGGACGTCTGCAAAGAAACCCGAGCCCAAAAAGACTCTCCGGGTGCTCTACTGGAACATCCAGAACGGAATGTGGGCCGGGCAGGGCGACAACTACAAGCAGTTCGTCGACTGGGTCAATTCCAAGGAACCGGACATCTGCCTTTTCGAGGAGGGTGCCACCATCTACTACACCGGCACTCATGACCACATGCCCAACGAGGAGCGGTATCTGCCGGCCCACTGGGGGGAGCTCTGCGCCAGATGGGGGCACCAGTACCACTATGTGGTTCCCCGCCGTCCTTCTACCTCGACCCCGTTCGGGCTTTCGAACTACCCCGGCGTAATCACTTCCCGTTATCCCATTGACAGCATTAAGATCGTCAAGGGAAGCAAGCCGGATTCGGTCGTCGTCAATTACAGCGGATGGTATCAGGTCCATGTGGATGGCGTCGAAAAGCCCCTCAACATCGTAACCGTCCATCTCAAGCATGGGAAATACGGACGTGGAGTCCGCCCGGAAGACCGGGCCGCCAGTGCGGCGAGGTATGAAGGGGAGCAGTACCGGGTCAGGGAGCTTGCCTGTATCTTGGACGGCACCGTCCGCACCACGAAGAATCCCGACGAGGAACTTTGGATAATGGCAGGGGACTACAACTCCTACAGCCGCAAGGATAACTACAAATACAAGTGGAACAATGCATCCCTCGGGTTCCAGACCCAGGATTACATGATTTTCCACTCTCCTTTCTTCGACCTGTACGACGCGTGCTATCCGGACGATTTCCTGCCGACCTGCGGAAACCTGAGGATAGATTACATGTATGTTTCGAAGCCCATGCTCAAGGCCTGCATCGATATCTATCAGAAGACCGACGATTACACGAAGCGGGAGTATTCCGGAGTATCCTCGTTTTACATCCCTTCCGACCACTATCCCATCATAGCGGACTTCAAAGTGTCAAAAATGAAATAATCGCAATATGAACAAAACAATTTTGCTTCTTCTGGGCGCGTCCCTGGCCGCCGTTCTCTGCTCTTGCGGCAAGAACGGCGAACCGGATTCCGTTGCTGCCCGGAAAGAGTACATCAAGGTTTATGAAACCTCGCCGGACAAGACGGTGAACGACATCCAGGTTCCCTTCGAAGGGGTCCAGGGCGGAGAAATCCATGTACTTTCCAACGTGGATCTGCAGTGGAAACACCTGGTGGACCCGGATGAAACCGGTGCCGACTGGTTTACGATCAAGTCTGTAGACGTTGTAGAACCGGGCCATACCGTAGTGACCTACGATGCGGCTTCGATCCTTCCGTTCAATCTGCTGAACCGCAGGGAGAGTAAATTGAGTTTTTCCTGTCCGGAATCGTCCATCGGGAAGTTCATCACCATCCGTCAGGGGTACAGCCATTATTCCACGGAGGATTTTTCCGACGAACCCGGTGAGGTGCTTACCCTTACGGGCAACCAGACCTACACCACCCGGGAGTATCAGGAAGTGGCTCTCGATTATTACGACTACATTTCCTTCAATGCGTGGGCCGAGACCTCGAACGAGTTCCTGAGCAAAAACATCACTCTGGACATAAGCATCTCCGGAGGCAAGTTCTTCGCTACCGGCCTCACGACCTACAGGATCAACGTCCCGGTCGGCACCGCCGCGGACAAGAGTAACCTGAAATACCTGCTTCTGGTGGGCGACGGCGAGCACATGAGTCCTAAAACGACTTTCACGTTCAGCGTTGCCAACGATGACATGGTTTTCATCCATATAGACAATTTCTCCATCTATCAGGTCACCGAAGCCGAAATGGGCCTGATTGTAGGAGATGAAGATTTCGACGAAATAGAAGAGGAGATCGACTGGGTATGAGAAAACTGATTGCTTTGACGCTCGCGCTCTTTATGCTTCTCCCTGCGTTCGCCCAGAACCGCAAGGTGAGCGGCACCGTGCGCGACGAGAACTCCGACATACTTCCCGGAGCCATAGTGGTAATTAAAACCGGCGGCCCCAAAGGCGCCGTAGCCGCTTCGACGACTACGGATGCATCCGGCCGTTATTCGATAGAGTGCAAGGACAGCGACTACCTCTCCGTGCACTTCCTGGGTTTCAATGAATTCATCGCTCCCGTCAAGGGGGTGAATACCATTGACGTAACAATGGTGCCCGATGCCAACCAGCAGCTCGAAGACGTGGTTGTCATCGGTTACGGCGCAGTGAAAAAGGCCGACCTCACCGGTTCTGTCACCAGCGTGAAGATGGCCGACATCCGCGATGAACCGGTCCTTTCCGTGGACCAGGCCCTGCAGGGCCGTGTCGCCGGTATGGAAGTCACCAGTACCGACGGCGAGCCCGGTTCCGACGCCGTAATCCGTATCCGCGGTTCCCGCTCCATCACTGCGTCCAACGACCCTCTCATCGTCGTCGACGGTATCATGATGGATGAAGGCTTCTCGCTCAGCGACGTCAACCCCGCCGACATTGAAGCCATTTCCGTCATGAAGGATGCCTCTTCCACGGCCATCTACGGTGCCCGCGGTGCAAACGGCGTCATCATCATCACCACCAGGGGCAGTTCGGACGCTTCGGAACCTCCGCAGAATATCTCCATCAAGTTCAGGGCGAGCGCAGGCGTTTCGACGCTTCCCCGCAATCTCGACCTGATGAATTCCGAGCAGTACGGAATCTTCCGCAACGAATACATGCAGCACAGCGGCATTTCATCGAGGATGAATTACAACACTCCGCTGAGCGGCCTGTCCGTTTCCACTCCGTACACGAACGGCGAAGGCACCAACTGGATAGAAGATGTCAGCCGGGTAGCTCCCTACCAGAACTATTCGCTGTCGATGAACGGTTTCCAGGGCAAGCAGAAGTTCTATGCCGGCCTGTCGTACAACGACGAGCAGGGAATCATCAAACAGAGCGGCAAGCAGAACATAACCGGTACCCTGAACGTTACCAACGATCTGTTCAAGTGGCTGAGGGTTTACACGAACCTCCGTTACCAGTATCGTTTCCAGGACAACTTCCTCACCCAGATAGGCGGCGGCGGAATTAATTATGCGGCCCAGTATCTGTCCCCGCTCATCAACCCGGAATCTTCCTACAACCCGCTCAGCGCCGACACTCCGACCATTGACAATGCCGTGGTGCGACTGAGGGAAAACGTCGATAAGACCAACCGCAGCATGCTCAGCGCCGCGGTCGGAGCCAACGTCAGGATAGCCCCTTCGCTCAAGTACAAGACCAAGGTCAACTACTATTTCTTCGACCGTCAGCGCTACCGCTATTCCCCGTCCTCCCTTCCTTCCAGGACCGATGAAATGGGTGGCTGGGCCAAGAGGGAAAATTACGGCGAACAGAGCATTTATTACGAACAGTCTCTCGAGTGGTCGAGGGAAAACAAGCGTCACCACTTCGACATGACCGTCGGACAGACCTACAAGCATTTCGTGAGCCACAACCTGTCGCTTGAAGGCGAGGGTTATGTGGTGGATGCCATGAAATGGAACAATATGGGCGCGGTGGCCGACAAGTCGAGTTACGGCGCCAGCACGTCGGAAACCGTAAAAAACAAGATGGCCGTCTTCACCCGCTACAACTACAATTACAGGAAGCGTTATTACGTTACCCTGACCGGGCGTCTGGACGGAGCGTCAAATTTTGCGGCCAACCACAAATGGGGCTTCTTCCCTTCAAGCGCGTTCAAGTGGGCGATAAGCAGGGAACCCTGGTTCAAAAATGTCGAATGGCTGGACGATCTCTCCATGAAACTCAGTCTCGGCTCTTCCGGAAACGATCTCAACCAGGCCTACAGGTCCCTGGCGAGGATGGACTCCAGCTCGGGAGGATATCCTTTCAACGGCAGCTACTCCCAGCAATACTGGCAGTCCCGCATCGCCGCCTCGAACCTCACGTGGGAGACTACCACGCTCGGCAACGTTGCAATTGACGCCGCTTTCTTCAACAACAGGCTAAATCTTACCTTCGAGGCTTACAGGGCCGTTACGACCGACCTTCTGCTCACCGTGAAGATTCCGCAGAGCACGGGCTACGACAACAAATACCAGAATATAGGCCGCACGACCACGAAGGGCGTCGAACTCACGATGAATTCCCGCAATTTCGTAAAGCGCAGTTTCTCATGGAGCAGTTCGCTTACGGTTTCGCACGCCACTTCGATGGTAAACGACATCGGTTCCGAATCTGAAATCTCCTCCAGGAACGCTCCTACCGGCGGTTATATGACCATAGGCTACAAGGTGGGCTATCCGGTCAACTCGTTCTGGGGCTTCGAATATGCTGGCGTATGGCACAATCAGGATGAGATCGACCGCAACAAGATTACCCATTCCTATGCCAATGACGCATCCTCCACAAAACTCGGATACCCCATCTACATAGATCAGAACCACGACGGTTCGCTGGATTCCAACGACATAGTGTTTCTCGGCTCTCCCGACCCGGTGGTTTCCGGAGGTCTGCAGAATAATTTCCGCATCAAGGGCCTCACATTCGGAGTATTCTTCTCCTATGCCCTCGGCGGCAAGGTGCTCAACTTCTCGGAATTCTACATGGCGGGATCGCGCCGCACGAACCAGTTCGCGTACATGGTCAATGCCTGGCATCCCTACAAGAATCCCGATTCCAACCTTCCCCGCGCCGGAGTATTCGACGGCAACGCCGTACCGAGCTCTTTCATTATCCACGACGGATCCTACATCCGTCTCAAGAACGTGAGCGTCGCATACCGCTTCAACGTCAAGAGCAGGTTGCTCCGCGAACTTGAAATTTCCTGCTCCGGGTCGAACCTCTATCTGTGGACCAACTACAACGGTTTCGACCCCGACGTTTCGTCCGGCGGAACCAACGGATACGACAATTCGTACTATCCGAAACCCCGCCGTGTGGTATTTACTGTTAATTTAGTCTATTGATGCGCCCTATGAAAAAACATATTCTAATCATATCGGTACTTGCAGGTGCGCTGTCGCTTCAGTCCTGCTCGCTTCAGGAGGATCCCTCCGCCATCGTGAGTCCCTACAGTTTTTTCAACACCACGGTGCAGATCCGCGCTGCGGTGAACGGATGCTACAATCCCCTGAATGGCCTCCACGACCTTCGCTACTACATAGCGATCGAAGGCACTACCGACCTTGCTTCGACTAACGGTTCCGCCCAGAAGGATGCCAAGCTCGACATCAACCCTGCCAGCCCCGGAGCCGCTTCCAACGTATGGGAAAAATGCTGGTACGGCATACGCTATTGCCTCAGCACGCTCGCCGGTATCGACCGATCTCCGGTTGCGGAAAGCGAGAAGGCGCCGTACGCAGTGGAAACCCGCATCCTCCTTTCCTATTATTATTATATCCTCACCAGTTTCTTCGGCGACGTGCCTTTCTACGAAGATTATATCGAGGACGACGACGACTTGACCCGCATCGCGAAGCTCGGGCGCATGAGTGCGGTGGAAACGCGCAAAACTCTGATCGAAGAGCTTAAACTCTACGTTCCCACGCTTCCGCAGATCCGCACCCACGATCAGGCATTCAACTGCTGCGGCGCCGCCATGGGGTGGATGATGATAGCGAAGATGGCGGCATGGAACCAGGATTGGGACGATGTCATCTACGCCTGCGAGCATCTCGAAGCCATATACGGCGACCTGACCCAGTATCCTTATTCGGACGTGATGTTCCGCAACAAGAATACCCCGGAATCCATCTTTGAAATCAACCACGAGTTCAAGGACGGAGGCATAGACTACACCCCTCCCTCATCGCTTGCCATTTCCACCGTCACGATGCCTTATCCCCACACATCAGGCACCACCATCTTCGACGGAGTGTCCATTCCTGAACTCGGTACGGACTGCAGGGCCTATACGCCGCTCCGGCCTTCGAACTACATGAAGAGCCAGATAGCGCCCACTGGAACGGGCGACATCCGCCGCGATTACAATATCTGCAGGGGGTGGGACGGTGTCAATTTCCCCAGCAGCCGCTCCTGGATGGGTCCGAAATTCTGGTGCCCCGGCGTTTACAAGTATTACGACAACAACAACTACAAGATATTTCGCTATGCCGATGCAGTGCTTCTGCTTGCCGAGGCATGGTGCGAGAAAGGCGACTTCACCAAATCTTTGAAATACCTCAACAAAGTCCGTGAACGTGCCGAGATCGAGCCGTACAGTTTCGTCAGCAAGGTGAAACTCCGCGGGGAAATACGCGACGAGCGCGGACGCGAACTGTTCGGCGAATGGGGACGCAAGTACGATCTCGTGCGTTGGGGAATCTGGTATGACCAGATAGTCGCATACAACCTTTACAACCTGGTGCAGGAGAACGTCCGTCCGTGCCACGAATACTATCCTATCCCGGATGTGCAGTGTGGCCGTTCCGGACGCATACTCTCCAATCCGGAGTACGACAAATACAATCTTTCAGGAGAATAGGGATATGAAGAAGATTACACTTTATATATTGACGGCACTCGTGGTTGCGGTATCCTGCAGCCAGAAGGCCGAGTACGACCAGACTCTCGGTCTCCTTTCCAGGTACAACATCCTCGCCGCTTCCGGCGGCAGCACGCAGGTGGCCGTATTCTCGAACACCTCATGGAGTGTGGAAATGGACCCTCCCGTATCGTGGGCGTCGATAGACCGCTTCGAAGGCTACAAGAGCGGCTATCTCGTGTTCGACTACGAGATCAATTACGGCCGCGCCCGGCGCGTAAAGCTCATTTTCAAGGCGGGGGACCAGACCCGGACCCTGGATATGTACCAGAGCCCATACTATTCAGATTCGGAGTGTAAGCTGGAGCTCGGAGGCTCGGATTCAATCGACGCTCCGGCCTCCGGAATGACGGTTGTCATCCCGTTCACCACCAACCTCATATATCAGCTGGACGAGATGTTCCTCACCCTGGTCTATCCCGAAGGCGAGGAACCCGAAACTCCCTGGATTATCCTCAAGAGCGTGGAACTGGACAATATCTGCATTGAAATCGCGCCCAACACCACCGGAGCCGACCGCGTCGCGCACATGAGGCTTTCCCACACCGATGCGGGAAGCTATGACTCCACCGAAGGAGATACGGTTTCTTCAAATACAATAAATGTCTCCCAGACCAAATAGCGTATGAAAAAGACCACTATACCAGTAATTGCTGCTTTCGCGCTGCTGCTGTGCCAGGGGTGCGACAAGAACACGCACGATGTCTTTGCTCCGGACGAACTCGGCATGCCGGAGCACGAATACTATATTGGCGCTGGCGGGGAAGACATCGATATAGTCTACCTGTCGAACAAAGCGGGAACCGTCTCGCTGCTGGACCCTTCCGACGGAAGCTGGGCGCAGCCCGGCAGCACCGTATTCGGGGCCGAAGACGGCAGTCTCTCGGTACACGTGCTTCCCAATGAGGGTTTCCGCCGCCGCGCGGACTTCCTGTTCACGACGGATACCCGCAGGGACACCGTAAGCGTTTTCCAGTACGGAGCCATAGATGACAAGTTCTTCATCTCCACCGGGGCCATGATAATTCGCAACGGCACCGGCGGAATCAACAGCATCGAAGCCGAGGTCAACGTTCCCCTGAACGAAATCAATACCGAGATACTTCACTCCGGCGATGAAGAGTGGATCAGTGACTGTCAACTCACTACCAACTCGTTCTCGTTCAAGGCCACAGACAACCAGGATCCGGACTTCATGCGCCGCGCCTTCATCATCCTTACTTATATGGACGGGTGGGACATGCTCCGGACCATCAGGATTTCCGTGCTCCAGGCCCGTGCAGACAATGAAATCGGGACAAAATATACCTTGGAGCAGATTCGCTCCGCCGCCACGGTCGGCGGATACCGCGTTCCTGAAGACGCTCTTATCGAAGGATACATCGTTAGCACCACGGAGGGCGGCAATGCCGGCGACGCGCAGGTGGAAGACTACCAGCAGGGCACCGGCGTGATAGACTATTCGATAAGCGAGCGCACCGCATACCTTGAGAGCCCCGACGGCAAATTAGGCTTCAGGCTCATCGCTACGGATGCGTCAGAAAACGATTTCACGCGTTACAGCCGCATCTGTATCAATATCGGCGGCGCCATAGTGAAGAAATCCGAAAGCGCCCCGGTGCAGTACACGATAGAAGGCGTCCGCTCAAGCAACGTAATCACCAGTGTCGACGGCACCCCTTCCATGCCATGGAAGGAAAAGAGCATCGATGAACTCACCGACAGCGACATCAACACCCTGGTCACGATAAAGAACTGCGAGATAGCGATGCGCAAGGGCCCTTTCACTCCCGTGAATGAAGGCTACACCACCCTCTGCGGCTACAACCGCCTCGCCAAATACCCGATTCTTATCCGCGACATCAAAGGCGGCAGCATGTACATGTTCACCAACATGACCTGCCCCTACCGACGCGACGGAGAAACCCTTCCCTACGGCAGCGGCGATATCACCGGCATCGTGGTTCACGAAATTTACAAGAGCTTTGAGGAGGACGGCGACATTGGCCGTTACCAGCTCCGCCACCTCACCCGTGAGGAAATAGACCTCAATAAGGATTTCGAGGACAACTTCTCCGGCCTGATCACCGAGTTCCGCTATGCTGAATTCCCCCGCGAATTCCAAAAGACTAAGCTTCCAAATGCCATACTCGCTACGAAAGGCAACGGCGAACTGTGCCATACCTACGGCGAAGTGGATAATTTCTCTCCGACATATTTCTACATCGGCAAATGCGGGAGCAGTAAGAAGGGCAAATACAAGGAAGGCGTCGGAATTGAACTCGACGGAGGCAAAATCTACGAGCCATGGATTGGCAGTGAAGGCGCTCAGAATACCGATGGAAAGGGCTGGTTCGACAAGTCCCTGATGCTCAGCTGGTCCAATAAATACTGGTGGGACGACGGCAGGGGATACTGCTGGCTGGTGAATTTCAGCACGGTAGGTATATCTTCCGACAAGGTTTCCATGCAGTTTGCAATGTACAACAATTCCCAGAGCGCGCGTTCTCCGCGTTACTGGAAGGCCCAGTACTCTCTCACGACCACCGACTGCTCAGAATCGGCGGATCCCCAGTGGACCGACCTCGGTGAATTCACCGTGCCGGACGTTGCAATCTGGGCTTCGCAGAACGACTGGCAGACTCTGGGCACCCGCGTGTATGACTTCCCGCTCCCTACGGAGATCCTGGGAAAGGAAAGCGTAAGCATACGCCTCATGCCGCGCAACAACAAAGCCGCCGCCAAAAGCGAGTCTTCCTATGATTCCAGCACCATTAAAAACGGCAGCGGTTACAATACGATGGATTATTTTGCAGTACGCTACAATAAGTAGAATATGAAACGATTCATAATCATAGCAATTCTTCTCCTGCCGGCGCTGGCCGCCTGCACCGACAATTCCGGAAGCGGAATCGGAAGTGCGACTAGCGTGACGCTCAGCAGGGATAAAGTGGATCTCCTTGTCGGTGAAACCGTCACCCTAAGCGCCACGGTACTGCCCGAATCACTCGGGATGGGCGTAGAGTGGAGCGTGGTGGACGAAGAATTCGCCGACGTAAAAGACGGAGTGGTAACGGCAAAAGCCGAAGGCGTCACCTATGTGGTGGCCACTTCGGCCGACGGAAAACAGAAAGCCGCCTGTATGGTAAGCGTGAATCCGGAGGTTCAGTATGCTGTTTACATCAAGGATGCGTCCGGTCAGCTTCTGACAGGCCTGTACGGATGGCCCGGCATGACCGAAACCCTCTCCGCCGTCACTTCCGACGGAGGAATCCATATTTTCACATGGAGTGTGGATGATAGCGCTGCGGCAACCGTCACCTCCGCCGGAGCCGTCACTCTCGGCAAGGTGGCAAGCACCTCCGCCGAATACGTGTACGACGCGGAGTCTTTCATCAAGGTCGTTACCGAAGACGGCTGCGGCTGCAAGATCCCCGTCAGGAGCAGCATCCTGGCCGGTCTTAAGGTCGGCGAGGCCTTCAACCCCTCCGGCACCCCGGTTATCGTGCAGGCATCAGGCAGCTACCCTGTCGAAGTTATGTATCAGGGAGAAATGGGGCCCGTCGCAATCCCTTCCGAACAGGTCGATATCGAACTGGGCAACACCACTGATTTCTCGGTAGGGGAATCGGGAGGCGTAATTACCCTGACCACAGGCCCGTCCACAGGCGTTTCCTCATCCGTGAGCGTCAGCATCGGGGGTTCGGCTGAAAAGATTGCAGTCGCCCAGCTGAAGATAGACAAGGTCTACGCCATCAAGGCGCTGTTCGCCGGTTCTTCGTCTTCCACCCTTACCTTCACATGGACGGAAGGCGGCTCCGAAAGTGACGATGTCGCAAAACCCTATACCATATTCTTATATAAGGATGAAGCCTGCACGGATCTTGAGGTTTCTTTCAGTATACCCGCAAGTGACGGTTGCTGGAACGCCAGGCAACCTAAGTTCGTGTTCAGCGGTCTCGAGCCGGGTACTGATTACTGGTTCAGGGTTGAAGAAACCGGGTCTGCGGACAAGGAATCCCCGGTGATTCCCGCCACGACCGATGCATTCGACATAGTCATGGTATCGTCGGATCCTGCTGCTGTTGGAGACGTAATCCTTGCGGAAGACTTCGGACAGCTCTGCTGGGGCGCGGATGAAATCACTGAAGCGGCCGGATATGACGTAGCCTCCTCCAGCGTAGCATACAATACAGATACAAAGGAGAGCTTCACAAGCCGTAATGCAGAGGTATTTGTGGGCACCACAGGCCAGTATGCCCAGAGGAGTATCACTGCGCAGAGCGTTGCCAAGAAGGAATCCGGATTCAGGCTTGCCAAGTGGGCCCAGGGCCAGTATGCCCGTATTTACATAGGCCCCGGATACCTCTTCCTGAGTACAAAGAGCTACGGTACCCATATCCTTACGCCTCAGCTGAACAGTATTCCTGAAGGAAAGACCGCCAAGCTGATGGTTACCGTGCACGCTGCCGGCAAGTCTTCCGGAGGCGAGGCTGTCTTTGCGGTCCAGCACGGAACAACGTTCTACGAGATGTCTTCCGGTACCCAGACAAACAAGGCGAAAGATGGTCGTCCTGTTGACCTTTCTACCAACATAGAGACCGTTACCTTCAACGGCGGACTCACTTCCCTCGAAAAGTTCGAGGTAACCCTTGACGGCGTAGTGACCGGAGACCGCATCGCCTTCGGCCCTACCTCGGAAACCGCTGCAGACAACAGCAACATGATGATTATTTCGGACATGACAATCAAGATACTTGAACTGAATTAATTACAAAACCATATAATATGAAAACAAAACACATTTACACGGTCCCGGAATGCGAACAATTGTTCGTCTGGGAGAACTCGCCACTGTGCGTGAGCACAGCTCTGGAACCTTTGATTGAGTCCACCGATCCAATCGTGTGGGATGATTAAAACGTATTGCCTTATGAAAAAGATTTATCTCATTTCCGCTGCAGTACTCAGCATCCTCGCAGCCGTTTCCTGTGAAAAGGAAATAGAACAGCCGGATTCAATCCGCACGACCATCAGCGCCACTATCGTATCGTCGAAAACCGCCCTTGGCGACAAAGTCGGTGACTCCTGGCCCAACTATTGGAAGGAAGGTGACATAATCAGTGTCAACGGCACGTCTTCTGAGGCCCTCGGATCCGCCGCCGACGGCAATTCCACTGCAACCTTCACCTTCTCGGGCGTAATCAATACTCCCTATTGCGCAGCCTATCCCGCATCTGCGGTATCCGGCTACAGCGCAGGCAGCGCCACGGTTACCGTGCCCGCCACCCAGAGCTATGTGGCAGGTACATACGACCCGGCCGCGTTCGTAATGTGCGGCAAGAGCACAAATGCCGACGCAGTGTCTATCAGCCCGTTCGTAAGCGTGTTCCACCTGAGCCTTACCGGCACGGCATCCATCAGCAAGGTCAGGCTGACCGGTGCTTCCACGGCTGCCCTGAGCGGTGCTTTTACCACCGATTTCAGCGGCACCTATACGCCCGGAACCGTTTCCAATACTGTGGAACTGGTGGCCTCGACTGCGGTAGCCCTGCCCGCAGAGTTCTTCATCTGCGTTCCGTCGGGCCTTAGCGGATCCGTCACGGTCGAAGCGTTCGACTCCGACGGCGGCTCTATGACCAAGCATGCGACCATCAGTACTCCTCTCGTCGCCGGGCAGATGAATTCCCCCGCGGCGATTGCGTACACTCCGACAAACAACATTACAATCACTGCAGAGGGCATCACGAGCTCCACGGCAGTCATCTGCTGGGACAATGCTCCTGCCGCGGCTTATACCATCAGCGTATATTCCGACTCCGGCTGCACCGCGCTTGTAGACTCTTATGCGGTTGATGCCGGCAACGCCTGCTGGGGCGGTGAATCCCCCCGCTTCTGCATCAGCGGCCTTACTCCCAACACAGCTTATTATGTAAAAGTCGTCAATCCGGATACCAGTGCAGAAAGCAATGTCCTGACTGTCACCACATCCGACTTCACCGTAGTGGAAGTCAGCATAGGCGATGCCGATGTTAACGACGTGATTCTTGCCGAAGACTTCGGCGAACTCCGCTGGGACAGCGACCTGATTGGCCGTGGCGTAGGTTACTTCGCCACTTCCCAGACTTCTTTCGCCAATACTGAAGTCCTTCAATTCCTGCCTATCGATACCAATTCGGAGAAGGTATTGTCCAGTCAAAGTTCAGCTTTGTCGGCCAGCCGTCTGGCACACTGGGCCCAGGGCGCCAATGCCAACCTCTACATCCACCCTGGATATATCAAACTCGTTGGTAGCAAGAAGGTTACTCACATCGTAACACCTGCTCTCGATAACATTCCGGAT